>Ga0123353_10017264_pt1 | contig 10599 bp, 5 predicted proteins | sample TergutLab28metaG_3_FD_92763 | JGI IMG/M metagenome (GOLD analysis project Ga0123353, IMG submission 92763) | Labiotermes labralis P3 segment gut microbial communities from Petit-Saut dam, French Guiana - Lab288 P3 | ecosystem: Host-associated > Arthropoda: Insects > Digestive system > Gut ... | reverse complement strand
TTTTTTTCGGATCACTTCGACACCGCCCAGAAGTTCAAGGATATGTACATCGGCATACAGCCTGTCCTCCTGAGCGAGGGGAAAACATTCGGTTACGAACTGGTCGATCGCGGCGTCGGCGGGAAAGACGACGAAAAAACTGTCACATTGAGCGAATTCAATCGCACGCTGGACGCGCTTGGGCTAAACGACATAGAGAGCAACCTGCATTACTTCATATCATATTCAAAGCAACTGTTGAGCCCCGCTGTCCTGATTAATTTGCCTAAAGAAAAATTCATTGTGCAAATGAGCGTACCCGCCAATGCCACGAAAAACGAGTTGCAGAGCACATTGCCGATATATCTTGAATTGCGGAAGAACGGTTACAAACTGGCGCTTGTCGGGCTAAACAGCGCCTCCCCTTTGAAGGAACTGCTGAGCCTCGCCGACTATTGTAAGTTCAGCGCTTCGGACAGGAATATGCAGAGCCGGAAAAACGTCATAGCGATGAATCCGAAAGTCAAATTCATCGCGACCGGGGTGGACTCGACAGATGATTTTCAGGAGGCCAAAGAGGCCGGGTTCCACCTGTTCCAGGGTTTTTACTTCAACCATCCTGTCTCCCGGAGGAAGACGAAGGAAATGAACCCGCTGAAAGTGAATTATTTCCGCCTGCTGAAGCTCTCCGCTAATGAAGACTACCTGGATTTCCGCGAGATCAGTTCTGTCATTGCTTCCGATGTCGCATTGTCCTATAAGCTGCTTCGCATTTTGAACTCCGCAGCCGTCGGATTGCGCAACATATCCTCTGTCGCCACCGCGGTCGCCTATTTGGGCGAGGAGAGCCTGAAGAAATGGATAGCCGTGCTTGCCCTGAGCGGCATAGCGGATGATAAGCCCCTAGAGCTCGTGAGGCTGTCGCTTATAAGGGCGAGGTTCGGGGAATTGCTGGCGCCGTTCTTCCGCGTTAAACATAACCCGCAGCAGGTTTTCATGTTGGGGATGCTGTCGCTGCTGCACATCGCCCTCGAAATAACCAAGGAGCAGTTGCTTGAGGAAATCCCCGTGGCCGACGATATCAGGCAGTCGCTGCTTACGAACACCGGCGTTTACTCGGATCTGCTGCGGTTTTACGAAAACTATGAATACGCAAACTGGGACGCGGTCTCCCAGTTTGTTGAGGCACAGCACTTAAGCGCCGCAAACGTCAACGACGCGTTTATATCCTCGGTCAAGTGGTACAATGATTTGGTGAAATAGCGGTCATAGCCCGGCGGCCAGAGGCAAGTTGACGAGAGTATGTATATTAAAGGATCAGCAATATAGCAGGAACGAGGGGTTTTATTATGGAAACTAATGTAGTTGATGCGGCAGTAGTGCATAGTGACCAAAGCGGCGATGTTGCAAAGGCGGGGCGCAAGGACCCGAACAACGATGTAGTGGTGGGGCGCCAGGTACTCAATAGCGTCGCGAATGCGATCGTCGGAAAGGATACCGTGATCCTGCGCACGTTTTTAGCGATGCTTGCCCGCGGCCACATCCTTATCGAGGATATCCCGGGCGTGGGAAAGACCACGCTTGCGCTTGCGTTCTCGAAAGCGCTTACATTGGACTACAACCGGGTGCAGTTTACGCCGGACATCATGCCGTCTGACATCACCGGGTATTCGATACTCGACAAGGACACCGGCCGCATGGAGTATACTCCCGGCGCGGTCCTGTGTAACATGTTTTTGGCCGATGAACTCAACCGCGCCAACAGCCGCACCCAGTCGGCGCTGTTGGAAGCGATGGAAGAGGGGCAAGTGACTGTCGACGGCGTTTCCTATACGATCCCCCAGCCTTTCATGGTCATAGCGACGCAGAATCCTGTGGGTGCGGCGGGTACGCAGCTCCTGCCCGATTCGCAGGTCGACCGCTTCATGGTGCGCCTGGCGCTCGGTTACCCGTGCGAGACTAACGAGCTCACGATGCTGATCCGCAAACAGGGCAAAAACCTTCTCGATCTGGTTAAGCCCGTTCTGACGAGCCAGGAGCTTGAGGAGATGCGCGATAAGGTCGACAAAGTCCATGTTGAAAAGTCTTTGATGCGCTACATCGTCTCCCTTGTCGTCGCTACCCGGAGCCACCCCGACCTCCTTTTAGGCGCAAGCCCGCGCGCTTCGATCGCCCTGACGAGCATATCGAAGGCGATGGCTTTCCTGCAAGGGCGGGATTATGTCCTCCCCAAAGATATAAAGCCCCTGTTCATCGACACGGTAGCTCACAGGCTGATACTGCGGCCCGGCCTTGAAAATGAAAATACCACGGCGGAGAGTATCCTGGAAGAGATCCTAAAATCCGTCGAGGCGCCGGGTATAAGCTAGAGGGCTTCAGATCATGCTGATGTGTAGATTGATATATGCTTTTTCGCTTGTCGGGTCAGCTCTCTTTTTTGTACTTTACCCTTTCTGGTTTTCGTGGTATCTTTTCGTTTTGCTATTGCTGCTTGCGCCATTTGACTTCCTTATCAGCCTGCCGGGAATGCTTTCGAGGAAGATAGCGCTCAGGGCGCCCAGGGTGATAGAGCAGCACGGCGGGGGGACGCTTGTAATAGAGACGGTAAGCAAAAACAGGTTCCCGGTGAGATGCATAAAGGCCTGGCTGAAAGTGACAAGCGACGACTTTTCCGTACGTCGCCGCTTTATATTGGGCGCAGAGAACAAAAGCCGGTTTGATGTGACGATCGATACGTCCCGCAGCGGCGTTACCGTGTTCACGTCAAAACGTATCTGGATAGTAAGCCTGATCGGGCTGTTTTGCCTTCCCGCCGATGTGGATTGCAGGACCGGCGCGCTTGTCCTGCCGCCTCCGGTAAAACCCCCGCATACCGTTACGCTTCCGCGCGGAGTTATTTTGCGTCCCAAGCCGGGCGGCGGGTTTGCCGATGAGGGCGATTTACGCCCGTACCGCAACGGCGACCTCATGAGAACAGGTCGCTGGAAGGTCTCGGCGAAGTTCGATTCGCTCATTATCCGGGAGCCTCTGATCCCCCAGGCGCACAGCAGGCTGCTTCACGCTGCGCGGTGGAACGGGGCGCGGGAGCGCGACCTGATTCTCGGCCGCCTGCGCTGGGTATCCGACTTTCTGCTCAAATGGGAGTTATCGCACTTCGTCAAGTTGGGCGAAGGCGGCCCGATTGCGGATATAACCAAGATCGAGGATCTGTATAACTACTTGTATCTTCTGCTTGGCGGTAGGGCGGATGCGATACCCATCCCCGCCGTGCCCGTTCGTTTTGCCTGGGTGTTCAAAGTCGACGCAAGCGTATAGTGGTCTAATTATTATGTGGTCTAACTATTATCAGGAGACAGTGATATGAAACGCGCTTTGGCAATATTTGGAAATACCGCCTTGATTTTCGCGGCTGTCGCTTGTTCGATGGGCGCGGTCATAAGCGCGTTCTGGTTCACGGTGGATATGACCGCCCTTTTGCTCTTTTGGGCGGTGACCGCTCTCTCGGTTTCGCTGCTTACTTCTTTTTGGAGGCTCAAGGGGATCATTGTCCTATTGGCGCCGGCCCTGGCGCTTATCCTCTTGCGGCAGCAGGAGATAATCGAAGGCGCCAAATGGGTGTTGTACTTTATAACCAACGAGTTCGGCAAGTGGCTCTATGTGACGGTCCTGTACCCCGGTTCGGAAGCGACCCCCTATGCGCAGACCTTTTTTTTCGCGGCCGCCGGAGTCGTCCTGTCATTGCTTCTTGCCGCCGCGATCTGCCTTCGCCGCAGCACCCTCCTGACAGTCCTGTTCACGGCGCCGCTCGTGTTTCTGTCATTCGTCGTCGTTTTTAATAAGTCGGACACTATATACCTCGTTGGCCTGGTCGGCGTCTATTTCACGATGCTTTTCAGCAGCGCCCTGTTCCCGGATGATTTCCATAAACGGTCCGTAGCGATTTTCCCCTCGTTGGCCGTAGTTTTGCTCCTTATGGGCATCACTTATGTATTTGCGCCGCCTCAGGACTACAGCCGCGATAGCTTCATCAGGAACCTCGACTACCAAATAAGGAATTTTGCCACGCGGACAGGCATTGCAAGGGTCAAAACCGGTCACGGATGGCCCACCGTGTACGAAGGCATATGGCGCTTTGAAACCTACAATGTCGGTATCTCCGCGGCGGGGACGCGCGAAATCATGAACGAGAGCCTCCTGGAGATAACCGTCGACGGGGCGGGGACCTATTACTTGAGGGCCTTTGCCATGCTGCACTTCAACGGGAGATCGTGGACTGTCAACGAAGGAGATATCCGGCTGAGGGAAGATGCATATGCCAGGATGATACCCGCATATATAGCGATCCTTAACAGCGAGCTCATGGGGGACTCGTCGTCCAGGCGGACCTATATGACTATCGAAAGGACCGGCGATAACACCACCAGAATGGACTACTTGCCGTATTATAGTTTTCCCTCCAACGAGGTTTCCGGGATGAACGGACCGGGCTATGTCGACTTTTTCTATGTGAAAGGGAATCTATTGGATTTGTATTCGCAAATGCCCGAGTACATTACCGCCGAAATCAATTTGTCCGCCTACTCCAGGCTTGTGCATAGCAGAGACACTTTTCTGCAAATCGAGGACTCCACAGCCGAAGGGCTGCAGCAGATCGCCATTGCCGCCGGCATCGACCCGAACGCCGACCGCGCGGCGATCGCCGAACAGGTTTCCGGATTCTTTTCCACGTTTGGGCAGTACTCGCTAACGCCGCTCATCGTCCCGGATGATGAAGATTTTGCCCTTTATTTTCTCAGAGTCTCCCGGCAGGGATACTGCATCCACTACGCTACCGCAGCGACGCTTATGCTTCGCGCGCTGGGCATCCCCGCCCGGTTCACCAGCGGGTTTGTCGTCCCCGTCGGGCAGAGCGAGGTAGGCCAGACTATAGTGGTAACTGACGGAAACGCTCATTCCTGGGTCGAAGTGTTTTACGAAGACATCGGTTGGCTCCCTCTGGAAGTGACGCCGCCCGGCGATGGTTACGGCCTTGCCGACGGGAGGCCCGGCATCGGGATAGGCGGGCCCGATCCGGACGACGACGTGCTGATAGGTATCGAGCCTGATCCGGAATACGACCCGTACGGGCAAGGCGCCGAATGGGACGCCGGCGATGATGAGCAGGGACAGGGCGGTATCTGGGCGAACCTCACATTGCTCATTATCAGCGCTTTTGCCGCTGCATGCCTGGTGACGCTTATTACACGCCGGATAATCATACTTATCCGGAGGAAAACCCGGTTCGCTATGGAGGACACGAACGCGTCGGTTATTTTCGCCTGGCGATTTCTCTCGCGCCTGGCGCGGCTGAAGACATGGCAAACGGTTGGGCACGGAATCGAAGACCTCGCGAACAAAGCCCGTTTCAGCCAGCATCGCTTGACAGAGGAAGAGCGCGCTACGGTGATATTCTATACCCGCGAATTCGCAGGCAATATCTACCATGATCGCAACGCGGTCAGTCGCTTCTGGGTCAAGTTTATTCTTGGGCTTTGAAGTAGGCAGCGGGGGATCGAATCCCGCCCCTCCTATGATTTATCGTCAGAGTATGAGAACCCGGTTGCCTGCCTGTCGTCCTGAAGGTTTGCCCACGCATCCCATCCTTTGTCACGCAGCAGGGCGTTGTCCTGTTCCAGCCTGGGGTAACCCGCAAAGAACGCGGCGAATCTGTCGCATGGATACTCGCTGCAAAAGGCGCACATTTCGACGTCTTTTTCTTTTGCGCATACCCTGACGGCACAGCCGGGATTGCCGCTGCCATCCCTGCATGAAACGCATATGCCATCCTCAACCATGCCTTTGAGAAAAGGCCAGAAACCATCGCCGCCGGGAATGTAGTGGATTATCTCCTCGAACCCGGCTTTTTTCATCTCTTCAAATAAGACCTTTGCCGTCGGCGCCACTTTTACCATGACCGCGCAATTCCCGCAGTATAACCCGCAATAGCATGAATAACTCTTGTCCATTTGTTACTACCCCTTCCGTTTTGTCATTATGACGTGAGTATGCCCCATTGAAAGAAAAAAGGCAAGAACAATATCGCCGGAATTCACCGCCTGCGTTACTGTTGCATGGGGGGCTGGAGTGCGCTTGCGCTCGGCACTGTGTTTTTGCAATTTCGTCGCTCAGACAGGCGCGCTTGCTAAGCTTTATACTTTGCACTATACTTGTGGGCGCTTAACTCGCTTTGGAAATTGAAAAACACAGCACCTCACCGCGCTTCATGTCGGGCGTGAACAGTAACCTGCCTGCGGTGACTGGAATTCACCGCTTGGAAATGTGTATTGCGCTTTTTTTCTTGATGGGCTATTATGGAATTGCTCTTATTGAGAGGTCGAGGAGGAGATGGAAATGTCAATAAGAAGGTTTATCGGGCTCACGCTCGCCATCGTGCTGGTGTTGGGCTTTATCCCATTCGCTACGCTTCCCGCGCAAGGCGCGGCAGGCTTCGGCCCGGAAGGAAAGTTCCTTGCGCCGATCTACCCGCCTGATGCAGACTCAAGGCCAATATCCAGCAGGGCCGGGTTGGAGGCTATTATCAACGATATGAGCGGTAAATACCACTTGATCACTGATATTGATTTATCCGGAGCGGAATGGACGCCAATAGGGTATGACGGGTCGAGTCTCAATAGTCTCTTTAGCGGAGTGCTTGATGGCCAGGGCCATAAAATAACAAACTTAAGAATATCCGGATACCGGTACTCCATGAACGGTCTTTTTGCCGTCGTCAACGGAGGCACGGTAAAGAACCTTGGTTTTGAATCCACATCCATCAGTATCCTTGCTACAGACAGAGGCAGAGTGCAGAGCCACTCAGCGGGGAGCGTTGCCGGAGCGATCAGCAACGCGAATATAATTAACTGCTATAATACCGGATCCGTTGAGTCTTCCCTGTCAAGATGGAGCGCATACATTGGCGGACTGTTCGGTGAAGGGCTCGGGGAAAGCCGCGTCTTCGACTGCTACAATACCGGCAGCATTAGCGCTACGTCCTTTGTAACCGTTGTCGGTATTTCAAGCACGGCAGGCGGCATCTGCGGCACGGACACATATTACGCAATCGAATTTGTTGATTGCTATAACAGCGGCAACATTTCCGCGCGCGGCGACGGTTCAGGCGCTTTTGCGGCAGCCGGAGGAATAAGCGGAGACTCTGCAGCGTTGGTTGTCCGTTGCTATAATACAGGCTACATATCCGCTGTAGCTGCAAACGCTACTTTTGGAGACGCTTGGGCCGGCGGATTAATCGGACAGGCAGGGCGTTATGGCGGTTCGGTGCATATTAGCCAGTCTTTCAATACCGGCAAAGTCACTGCCGGCGCCATGATCAGCCGTGCCGGCGGCATTTGTGGGGAAGCGAGTTCAGCGCTGATAGAAAACTGTTACAGCTCTGCGGACTTAACTGCCAATGTGTATTCCAACTCGGGCTATAGCTCCGGAGCAGGCGGTATCTGCGGTTATGGAGGCCGGGAGACAGAAGTAAAGAATTGCTATAGCGCAGGAAATATTGAATCTGATTTTCAGGCGGCGGGCATAGTAGGGTATTCCGGCGCAGACAGTTTTCGTGTGTCGGACAGTGCCGTCCTGAACACGGGAGGTCTGGTCGCCATTGTTGGTGTCACTGGCGGCAGCAACAACCTTGCACGGAATGATATTGCCGGAAGCCCCTACAATGATGCCTCAAGGCTCCTGCCTAATGATGAGTTCTACATACAATCGACGTGGGAGTATATCGGTTTTGATTTTGAAACCACCTGGATGATTCCCGCAGGCGGCGGGTATCCGATATTGCGCTGGCAGGTGGTAGAGGTAATCTACGACGGATCGCTGAGGATCAGAAGAGTACTTGACCCTATTTGGGCGCGTCTTTCAAATCAGCCTCAGCCGGGCGGTATTGACGGGACTATCACCGCGCTCGTTAATTATTCGGCAACGTCACAGTTTATCGATATTGAGCCAACTATTGAGGACGCAAGCTGGACCCTGCATCACTATAACGACAAGCTCGAGTATGTGGAGCTTAAAAACAAATGGCTTACGCTTAACGTCGGAGAAAATATTGCGTTTATCGAACTGACTGCGCCGGGATTCGACAAGTTAGTGTATCTCGTAACGATCATTCGGCTGGGGCCGGCGGATCCCAATGCTATCCGGAGGACATCCATCGTTTTTCATGCGGGATTCGCAGAAGAAGGTAATAAGAATATTTCGATGGAAATCGATTGGGGCTGGAACCTGTTTAATAAGAGTTCTTTCGGGTATGACAACAGAATCGCCATACCCGCGTTGGCGCTGTCGGGCGCTGTTGAAATCAGTGAGTCCCAGGCAGATATGGTATTGGGTCAACTGGGTTTTGGAAGAATAGATCACAATGATTACAGCAATACTCCTTACGCTGCGCATACGATTGCGAGCACAAAGCTGAAGTTTGGAAACAGCGAGTACACGCTGATCATAGTAATAGTTCGCGGAACAACAGGTTTAATGGATTTCGGCATCGATTTGGACCCGTTGGGGTTCGCAAACAGCGCACAAGTAGCTAAGGAAAACATTGAGAAGTATGCCCGCGAAAATGGAATCGACCTTATTTCTGACAACATCAAATTCCTATTGACAGGCCATAGCCTTGGCGGCGCAGTTGCAAATTTGCTGTCAATCAGGCTGTCGGATTATGCTTCTGTATCGAATACTTTTGTCTATACTTTTGCCACGCCGCTAACGGTCCCCGTTAAGATTGAAAGAGGGGGCATTTTCAATGTCGTCAACAGGGATGACGGAGTGCCGCGTCTGTCATCCGCTTTAGCGGGCCATCGCATAGGAGAGGACATTACCTGGTGGCGCAACAGCAGTATAGACCAGAGGTTCTATCATTTGACCGGTGGCAAAAGTCTAAAGGAAATTATGGAAAGACGCTCTATATTCTATTGGGAATTCCCCGGTCAGGAAATAACTAAATCCCTGGCTTCGCATGATACGACGACCTATATGTCCTATCTACTGTCGCGGGGAGATGCGGGCGAGTTTTATAAGTATAGAATTAGGATCGCCGCTTTCAAGTGCCCGGTCGATGTCTTCGTCTACAACAAGAGCGGCGATTTGGTTGGCAGGGTCATTGATAATGTCCCCGAGTTCGTCGATGTGTTCATCTGGCTTAATGGTGATGAAAAGTATGTCTATATGCCTTTTGACGATACTTACACCTTCAAAATAGCGGGGACCGGCGATGGCACATTGGATTATTTGGTCTATGAGATAGATTCCGAAACAGGGGAAGTCGTTGCGCAAAAAGAGTTCTCTAACGTCGCGCTGTTCCGGGGGAAGCATATGAGCAGCGAGATGATAGGAGATAACTCTTTTTCCCAGACACGCCTCTATGTCCTGGACAGCCTGGGCAAGCCCACTGCCGAGGTATCGGTAGACGGGACAGAACAGCCGCTCCAAACCGGTGGCGACGGCGATAATGATAAAGGCGGGGACGGCGGAAATAACGGAAACAGCGGAAACAGCAATGGTAACGGAAACAATACAGGCGAGGGTGGGGGCTTTTCGCCGCCGCAGCCGCAGCAGCCACTGCCGACGCCGGCGCCGGCAACAACGCCGACTATAGTACCTGTGCCGTTGTCTCCGGGTGTCGGCAAAAGCATTAACCCCTTTACGGACATAAGGGAGACCGACTGGTTTTACAGCAATGTGATGTTCGCCTATAGCCGCGGGCTCATGGGCGGAACCAGCTCAAACCCCATGCTGTTCAGCCCCAATGTCACTACTACCCGCGGCATGATCGTCACGATACTGTACCGTTTGGAAGGAAACCCCGCTATCGGCAGTTTGTCCAACTCATTTGTTGACGTGACGCCGGGAATGTGGTTTTCAGACGCGATCAATTGGGCTGCAGGCAATGACATCGTTGCCGGGACAGGCGGCGGCAAGTTCGCCCCAAATACGGCGATAACACGGCAGGATCTGGCTGTCATTCTCTCACGATACATGAGTCACAAGAAGATAGCCCTGCCCACATCCGATCAACTGATTACTTTTGCTGACGAAGCCGCTGTATCCGCCTATGCCATGGACGCTATCCAGGCCCTGAATAAACTCGGCATTATTGGCGGTACCGGCAAAAACGCCGCGGGGCAAACCATAATCGGCCCAAAAGATAACGCCACAAGGGCGCAAGCCGCGGCCATGCTGCAACGGTTTATTGAACTTACAAAAAAATAATGTCGTCGCGAACGATATGTCCGCGACGACTGGTGGAGACTCGCGGGCTCGAACCGCGGACCTCTCGCGTGTGAGGCGAGCGCTCTAACCGGCTGAGCTAAGCCTCCGTATAAGGCGGATGGGCGGTACGCCGCTATGCCGCTGCTGCTCAAGAAGACGCTTCACTGCCGCACCCAAGATATTAATAACATAATCCCGGCCGTATTTCAAGACAAATTTTACATGCCTCGGAAATGCGTATGTGACTCGCTCCTGTTCACATTCCTATTTTTCCTGGCAGTTTTCGCAGAAGTATACGCTTCCGCCCATGTAGGCTTCCTTTTTCACTGTGCCGCCGCAGTCCGGGCAGAGTAAAAC
>Ga0123353_10017262_pt1 | contig 10599 bp, 11 predicted proteins | sample TergutLab28metaG_3_FD_92763 | JGI IMG/M metagenome (GOLD analysis project Ga0123353, IMG submission 92763) | Labiotermes labralis P3 segment gut microbial communities from Petit-Saut dam, French Guiana - Lab288 P3 | ecosystem: Host-associated > Arthropoda: Insects > Digestive system > Gut ... | reverse complement strand
TGGTCAGCCGCAGGAACCCCGGCATACAGGGCCTGGGGGCCGCCATGGAGAACTTCACACTGAAAGCCATAGACCTGGGCTACGGCTCGTGCATCCTGACCAGTGCCAATTATGCCGCCGCCGGGATAGAGGAACTGCTGAATAAGGAGGCGGGCTTTGATAAGGAGGATTATTTCATGGCCGCGATGATCGTCCTCGGTATACCCGAAGAGGGCCAGCCCAGCCCGAAGAAAAAGCCCATTGAACAGATTCTCACATACATCGAATAAAACCGTAAATAAGCTATTGGATTTTTTTCAATTATATGTTATCATCATTTTTGCAGAGATAGTGTTACTTTTTTGAGTGTTTATGTGAGGCTACGAAAAAACAATGTATAAAGCTATTTTGATGGCCGCGGGCCGTGGAACGAGGATCAGCCGAGCTGTAGACGACGACTGTAAGTGTACCCTTGACATCGGCGGCACATCGCTCATTCGCCATACCGTCCAGTTACTTGTTGACGCAGACGTAGAAACGCACTTGGTGGTGGGATTCAATAAATACCGCATCATGGAAAGCCTTCAGGGGTTGCCCGTAACCTTTCACGAAAATGTTTTTTATTCTATAACGAACAGCCTGGCGTCGCTTTGGTTCGCAAAAGACGCCCTCAAAGGGGACGCCGTTATACTGGGCAACGCCGATGTTTTCTGGGAAACACAGGTGCTGTCAATCCTGATGAACGAGACCCGTGACTGCGTTATGCTGTGCGATTCGAGCCGCCTTGAGCAGGGGGACTATCTGTTCAGGGTCGTCGACGGTAAGATTATTTCATCCGGCAAAGGTATCGATTGCCGTAACGCGAATTGCGAGTATGTCGGGCTTGCGCTGATTCAGGGGGAGATGGTGGCCAAATGCAGGGAAAGGCTCATGCAAATGGTTGAATGGCAGCGGCTCGGGGACTGGTGGGAGCAGATTCTTTACAGCATGGCCTCGGAACGCCCCATATGGGCAAAGGATATTGCCGGTCATTTCTGGGAAGAAATCGACTTTATCGAGGATTATCAAAGGATATTGGAATACAGGAAAAATGGCAAATGAATTGATTTCGGTGATAGTCCCCTGTTATAATCTGGGCGGATATCTGAGAAAATGCGTTGACAGTATACTCGGGCAGACATACGAAAACATCGAGTTGATAGCCATAGACGACGGCTCAACGGATGAAACGCCTGAAATCTTGTCGGAATACGCGGCGGAGGATCGCCGTGTTGTTTTTATCAGGCAACCCAACGCAGGAGGCTGCAAAGCACTCAATACCGGTTTAGGACTCGCCCGGGGCGATTTCCTTGCGTTTGTTGACAACGACGATTGGATCGAGCCGGATATGTACGGGAAAATGCGGGCCGCCCTCATATCGGCCGGCGCGGATATGGCGGTATGCAACTTTAACCTCGTTTACGACGACCATACCGATTCATGCTACTCGGATATGCGGGACGAAACGGCAGACGTGCAGGATGACCCGTATGGTTACTTCTGCCGTTACTGCGCCTGTCCGAAGCCTAATAATTATACCTGGACAAGGCTCTACCGGACACAGATAATAAGGGGACCGGGCCTCAGGTTTGAATATTTCCCCATGGGTACCGATACGCTGTTCAATTTTAAGTTGCTGCCCCTTTTAGGGCGTGTCGCTTTCATCGGCGACGGGCTGTATAATTATGTACAGAGGAGAGATTCCACCGTATATAACGCGGCTAAAAAGAGTAACATCGCCGTAGCCTACGCAGACGGGTTTGATGCGCTCGCCGAATATTACGAGTCGAAAGGATTCGATGAATTTCTCAGGGTACTGCCTGTGCACGCGTTCACGCGGTTGCGCAGCATATTCTTTTATTCGCGCCTTTCCGGCATGTGCGACGACGAGATAGTTGATAGTATAACGGAAGGTTTCAAGGGGCGTAAAATCGCCGATTATTTGACGGGAGCGGCCAAATGAAATACGCGCTTGTGACGGGTTCCACCCGCGGAATAGGTAAGGCTATCGCGGATAAATTTACAGAGAGCGGCTACACCGTGTTCCGCAACGGCAGGAGTGAGCTGCCGGGCGACGCCCGCTATTTCAGGGCCGACTTGTCGACTCATGACGGCGTAAACGCGCTGGCGGACGCAATGCTCTCCCGCGAAGAAAAACTCGATTACCTCGTGCTCAACGCCGGGGCCACCTGCCGCAAAACGTTTAAGGAAATTGAATACAGCGACTGGCAGGATGTGATGGACATGAACCTTAACATGCCGTTTTTCCTCGTTCAACGGTTGTTTGAGCATATCGCGGATGACGGCAGCGTCATTTTTATAAGTTCGTCACTGTCGTTCAAACCGCACGCGACGTCTATTCCGTACGGCGTGAGCAAAGCGGCTGTGAATATGCTGGCACAGTGCCTCGTTAAGGAATTCGCCGAAAAACGCATCCGCGTTAACGCCGTCTGCCCGGGTTTTATCGACACCGAATGGCAGCGGGGAAAACCATCAGGCCTGAGAAGCAAAATAGAAAGTAAAACAGCGCTCGCCAGGTTTGGCACGCCGGAGGAAATAGCGGATATATGTTTGAGCCTGTGCGTGAACACCTATATAAACGGGGCTGTTGTCAGCGTCGACGGCGGATATGATATGATATAAGGGAGTCATAGGGTATGAATGAACCGATTTACGTAACTCGTCCGGCGCTTCCGCCATACGAGGAGTTTTGTGAAGAGATAAAAAGCATGTGGGACACCGGATCGTTAACAAACGGCGGCCCCAAGTGCGATGAATTGGAAAGCAAACTCGCCTCCTTTCTCGGTGTTCAAAACGCTCCGGTGTTCAATAACGGGCATCTGGCGCTGGAGACGGCCATAGAGGCCCTTGGACTCACAGGCGAGGTTATAACCACCCCCTTTACATTCGTTTCAACGACTATGGCTATTATCAACAAGGGCCTTCGCCCTGTATTTTGTGATATCGAAGACCGATATTTCACGATGGACGCCGCCCTCATTGAGCCACTGATAAATGAAAAGACTTCGGCAATTATACCCGTTCATATTTTTGGGAACATGTGCGACGTCGACGGGATCGGCGCGTTGGCTAAAAAGCACGGACTGAAGGTCATCTATGACGCCGCCCACGCCTTTGGGGTAAAGCGCCTGGGAATCGGCGCGGGAAATTTCGGGGACATTTCGGCGTTCAGCCTTAACGCCACTAAGGTTTTTCACACCTTCGAAGGCGGATGCCTGACATTCGGCGATCCCGGTATCGCGGAGCCTTTGAAGCAGATCAGGCAATACGGGCTGTCGGGCAATATTGCCGTCAGGGCCGGAACGAACGCCAAGATGACAGAGATACAGGCCGCAATGGGGCTGTGCAATTTAAACCACATCGGGGAATATATCCAAAAAAGGAAGACCGCATTCGGCTGGTATAATGACCGGCTTGAAGGAATAGAAGGCCTTGTTCCGCCCGGTATTCAGGATGGTTGTGAGCCGAATTATTCCTACTATCCCATCCGGGTCAGAGAAGATCTCTTCGGTTTTTCCAGAGACGAGGTATTCGATACCCTGTGCGGCGGCAATGTTTTCGCGAAAAAATACTTCTTCCCGCTCGTATCATCCTTCGACGCCCTGAAAGACCGGTTCGTGGCTTCACATACCCCTGCGGCGGAACGGGCGTCCAGCGAGATAATAGTTTTGCCGATGTCCGCCGAAATAAGCGAGAGTGACGTCGACCGCATATGCGGCCTGATTCGAAAAAATAATTTCAAGTGAGGCATATATGGAAACTTTAATTATTATTACAATCGCCGCAATGATTATTGCATTATCCTCCTACGTCACATATTTTTTTATCCGTAAAACGAGTTCCATTGACAAGAAATATCAGGCGGAAAGAAATAGGGCCAACAGATATTTTTTGTGGTTCACCGTTTTTGTGAGATGGATAGAGAACGAGAGAGACGGCAAAAAACTCGAAGAATACTTGCTGTCCAGGGGTTATGAAGATGTGGCTGTCTATGGCGCAGGCGTTATATACGACCTCGTTTACGCCGCGCTTCGGGATACGGATGTTAACATCCTTTACGCCATCGACAGGACGGCTTTTGACGGAAAAAAGCGGACGGACAAGAACGGTTTGCCTATTATAACCGCCCACGAGATACCGGAACAGGAGAAGGTCGACGCTGTTATTGTCACTTGCATTCAGGATTACGCTCAGATATTAAAGCTTATACGCGACGTGTCCGCGGATATCGAGATTGTCTCTTTGGACACGATGATTTACAGTTTATAAACGCGGTGATAAAATGGATAAAATTAAACCTTTGGTAAGCATCGTTATGCTGACATACAATCACAGGGATTATATTTACGAGGCCGTCATGGGCTGCATCAAACAGGAGACCGATTTCCCTTATGAATTGATCATCTGCGACGACTGTTCGGAAGACGGGACCGTCGGAATAATAATGAGCCTGCGTGATACTTATCCCGACAAAATAACGCTCTCCCTCCATGAGAAAAATACCGGCATCGCTCAAAATGTGAAAGACGGCCTGATGATGGTCAGGGGGGAATACATCGCTTTTTGCGAGGGTGATGACTTTTGGTGCGATAAGGATAAACTCCGGTTGCAGGTGGGTTTTTTGGAAGAGCACAAAGAGTATAATTTTTGTTTTCATACGACTAGGGTGATTTATGAGGGGGATCAGGGCACAAGTACTTTTATTCCGAACATCTATACGACGCGGGTCCATATAAAGGGAAAGGAAGAAAAATTAACGGCAAAAGATTTACTCGCCCGCTATATGGCTCATACGAGCAGTTATGTTGGGAGGTGGCCGTATAAGGGAACTTTGCTCGCCCACTGGAACGATAGCATGGTCTTTGACGTTTTTATGTTGATGGTTCTCGCCAAAGGCGAAAAGATTAAATATTTCGACCGGGTGATGAGCGTTTACAGGCGCCACGCGACGGGCTATGCGTCCGGGCCGCAGGAAACCAGTTTCAGGTATTTTGCGAGTATCAGGGGAAAGGAATTTATAAAACATTACAGTGAAATAATACGGTATTCCGACGGGGAATACAAAGGAGAAATGCTTTCCATAATAAACGTGTTTTTAGAAGCTTGGGCGCTGTACCTGATTACCGGGAGGAGCTTTAAAGAATTGAAAGAATTCTTCCGCGAGTACTATGACTTGATTTTCCGTACGGATAATATCGTCGCTGTTTTTGGCTTGAAATCAAGTCTGACCGCCATATTGCTCAGGGCGTGCAGGGTTGGCAGGCACAAGAATGAGATCGTTGACGCGGCGGTCAGAAGAATCAAACTGCGTTACTATATGGGGCTACTTTTCGATCTTTAACGGAGGAGATGGGAACTATGAAATTTTGCAGGCGTCCGTTTGAATATATCATTATCGACGGCGGAGAGGGCGACGTCTACCCTTGCAGTTGGTCGTCCAAAAAGATGAAAGTCGGAAATTTAGTCCGGCAGGACTTACCGGAAATATGGAATTCCGGGGAAATGAAGTTGTTCCGGGAATCTGTGACCGACGGTTCTTTCAGGCACTGCAGGCCGGATTTTTGCCCATGGCTGCAAAGAAACGAATTACCTGAATTAAAAAGCGAATCCGATATTACCCCGGTGGATACGCCTGTTGAGATCCGGATCGCATGTGATAAAACATGCAATTTGTGCTGCCCCTCCTGCCGCAACGAGGTGTATGTCCCCACGGAGCGTCAAAGGGAAAATATGGAAATAATTTTTGAAAGGGTAAGCCCCTTTTTAAAATATGCCTCACGCTTTAATATCGGCGGAATGGGCGAGCCCTTCGCGAGCCCGTTCTATATGAAAATCCTGGAAAATTTCAGCCCGGAAGACCCTGACTCGACGATTTACTTTGAAACGAACGGCGTGATGTTTGACGAGGCTCATTGGAACAGAATATCTCATTTATCGAATTACAACCTGTGTGTTTTCGTATCCGTTGACAGCCTCTACGAACCTTCATACAACTACTTGCGGAAGGGCGGGGATTTCAAAAAACTCAAGAGGAACCTGAAATTTATATCAAATTTACGGAAAGCGGGAAACATTAAAAGATTTACCACCGTCATGGTCGTTCAGGACGTTAACTTCAGGGAAATGCCTGATTTTGTGAAATACAGCGTCGATAAATTAGGCGTCGATTCCGTTAATTTTTTGCCGATAATCAACTGGGGCACTTATACCGAAGCGGGAATGTTTGTTAAGGACGTCCTCAACCCGGCGCACCCGTATCATAAGGAGTTTTTGCGAATAAGGGAACACCCCTTGATGAAACTGCCGCAGGTTATGCTTTGGTCGGGCGGTTCATCGCATGAAAGGAAAGAATTCGCAGCAAGAATTTGAAGGGAACGGTATCAATATGAAAAAAACAAACGTACTGGTTTTCCCCGGCGGGACTGTTGGCGCCCTGGAGGTTTACGGGAGTCTGTGTTCGGATAAACGTGTTGAGGTGTACGGCGCGTCGTCGGCAGCGGACCGGGGACAAGCGGTTTTTCCCAAAGAGAAATATATCGTGGGCGATTATCATATATCAAGCCCCGGTTTTAACGACGCCTTCGGCGAGCTGCTTGCGAAATACGCGATAGACCTTGTAATACCCACCCATGACAGCGTAGTTTTATATCTGTCCCAGCGCAAAGCGTTGTTTAACGCTAAAATTCTATGCGCGGAGGCGTCCGCCGCCGCCGTTTGCAGGGAAAAACGCAAGCAGTACGACGTCTTTTCCGATTGCCCGTTCTGCCCCGCGGTTTTTAAGAGAACCGAAAGTAATTTATCTTATCCGGTCTTTATAAAGCCGAATATCAGCGAGGGCGGCAGGGGCGTGGGTATAGCGCATAACGAAACGGAGTTGAAATACGCGCTCGGCGCGGGAAATTATGATTATCTTATTTGCGAATATCTACCCGACAGCGAGATAACGGTCGATTGTTTTACAGACAGAAAAGGGAACCTTCTCTTTACCGGGCCCCGCACCAGGGAGAGGGTTTCTGACGGGATCGCGTTTCGTTCCGAGGGAATTCCGCTTACAGGGGAAATTCAAGAAATCGCCGTTGAAATCAATAAGCGTTTATCTATGAGGTACGCGTGGTTTTTCCAGTTGAAACAGGATCAAAACGGGAAATATAAATTGATGGAAATCTCCGCAAGGCCATCGAGTACGATGGCACTATACCGCCAGTTGGGGGTCAATTTCGCGCTGTTGAGCGTTTTGGACGCCATGGGACACGATTTAAAGATACTGTGCAGCGAACTTCCCATAAGGCTTAACCGTTGTTACTATAACCGTTACGATATCGGCCTTGAATACACTGACGTCTATATCGACTTTGACGATACGATTATTGTAGACGGGCGGGTCAACTGCCTGGCGATGAGCTTTTTATATAAAGCTTTGAACGAAAACAAGGGGCTCCACCTGATTACCCAGCACGCTTTCGATATATATGCAAGTATGGGAAAATACAGGATCGATAAAAATATATTTGACAGCATTATTGTCCTTGATGAAAATGATAAAAAGAGCGGGCACATAAAGGGTGAAAAAGCGATTTTTATCGACGACTGCTTTGCGAACCGCGATGAAGTACGCCAAAAACTCGGCATACCCGTGTTTGACGTGGACGCTATTGAAGTATTAATGTATTCTTAAGAGGAGTGTGGTGAAGTGCGGTTGGTCCTTATGCAGCCATATTTTTTCCCGTACATAGGATATTTTCAGTTGATCCGTAATTGCGATTGCTTTGTCGTTTTTGATTCTGTGCAATACATTAAACAGGGATGGATAAACCGAAACAGGGTATTGCACCAAGCGGACGGCGTTCAGTTTATTAATATCCCCGTACAAAGGCACCCGTTTGGTACAAAAATCCGTGATATCACCATTTATAACAAGTCCCTCTCCTGCGATAAAATCTGCCGGCAAATAGAGCATTATAAGAAGAAATCGCCTTATTACGACGTGGTCATTGAGTTTTTACGGAATTGTTTTTCATTTGAAACAAACTATATATCTGAATTCAATGTGCATTTACTTGAAAAAACATGTGAGTTTATCGGTATCCCCTTCCCGTGCCGCCTGTATTCGACATTGCCGTCAGGCAGCGCCGGTGATGATAATTCCGCAGACGATTGGGGCCTTCATGTATCCCGTGAATTAGGGGCCGACACGTACATCAACGCTCCCGGGGGAATTGAGTTTTTTAACAGGTCAAAATACACCGACGCGGGGGTGGAGATCAAATTTATCAAACCGGTATTGAGCCCTTATGACCAAAAGAGGGAGGCATTTGAGCCAGGGCTCTCGATCATAGACGTGATGATGTTCAACAGCCCGGATGAAATAAAAAAAATGCTCGACAATTACGAGATTATTTAACATATTATAATAGAAGGAAAAGGCTTATGGAATTTCAAAAAATGGATTTTAAAAAGGAATTAGCGAAGGTGTGCCCCAAGCTGAGAAACGGTGCGGATATTTACGCCTGGGGGGCGGGAAACGGCTTTAAAAACTTACGGGAACAATTTAGAATCGTCCATAATATAGAGCTTGAGGATTTTGTGTTTGGTTTTGTTGATAATGATGATAAAAAACACGGCGTCGAATTTTACGGAAAAAAGGTGCTTTCGCCCGATGAGCTGGACAGGGACAACGCGGTTGTTTTGATTTCCGTGATAAATGATAAAAGCAGGTCCGTTGAAAAACAATTGCTGGGGATGGGTTTTAACTTCAGGCATGATTTCTTTGACAGGGCGTATGTTATCTGGCTGCTTCGCCGGCACATGCGTTATCAGCTTTCACGGTTTAAGGACAAACATGCGGGGGAACGCTGCTTTATTATCGGCGCCGGTCCCAGCCTGAGAGCGCGCGATCTGGATCTCCTGAAAGACGAAGTTACATTCGCCACAAACAGAATATATTGCATGTTTGACAAAACCTCCTGGCGCCCGTCATACTATGCAATCGAGGATGACTTACTGCTGAAAGAGGAGCACCGGACAATCTGCGACGCCATAGGGGGCGTTAAATTTATTTGGTCGTATTCCGCCTTCCTCTGCGAAGGTTTTAGGGCCGAAAATGCTTATTTCTACGACATCGATTTGCGGGCTGCTTACCGGCAATATCCGTACGAGGTCGATTTCGGCTCAGGGCCCGACGTATTTTACTGGGCTTCCACCGTAACGTACACCTGTCTGCAACTGGCGGCATTGATGGGATTTAAAGAAATCTATTTACTGGGCGTAGATAATGATTTTCCAATCGTGAGAAAGGCGGACGGCGAAATCATCTATAGAGATATAAAAGCTCATTTTCACCCGGAAAAAACGAATTTTTATTATACGCCCAATATTGATTTATTGATTGCCGGATATGAAGCCGCCCAAAAGCATGCGTATGCCCATGGATATAAAATTTACAACGCAACCAGGGGCGGCGCCCTCGACGTCTTTGAAAGGGCTGACTTTGACAGTTTATTCCCCCATAAGGAGGTCCTGCTATGAGCGTGACGGCGTTAATTCCCGTAAGGGCGGACAGTAAAAGATTAAAAGATAAGAATATCAGCCCCTTCGAGGGAACCAACCTGTTGCTCTACAAAATAGAGCAACTTAAGTGCGTCCCGCTGATTGACAGTATAGTCGTATCGAGCGATTCGGCCGTGATGCTTGACATGGCGAAGGGCGCGGGGGTTTACGTGCAAAAGCGCCCGCCCGAATATTGCGACGAAAAAACCAAATCCTTCGGCGAAGTAGTGGAATGGGTGGTTTCCAACCTGGATGGGGAGCATATCGTGTGGGCGACCTGTACGTCGCCCCTGACCGGCAGCGATATCTACCAGGCGGCGCTTGTGAAATATTTTGAAGTGTTGGGCGCATACGACTCTCTCGTCACGTTCACAGATTTTAAGCACTTTCTATGGGATGACAACGGCCCGGTCAACTACAGGTTCGGGCGGGAATTTGTACCCTCGACCGAACTACCGAATCTATACGTTAAAACCTGCGGTATATCGATCGCGCCGCGCGATAAGATGATCGAATGGAAGTTTGACCACGGGCAAAACCCATTTAAATATATGCTGGATAAACGCAGTTCGGTGGATATCGACGACATTTACGACCTGGCCTGCGCAAAGGCGTGGCTCGACCTTTAGTTACGGAGATACGATGGATAAAATTCAGATCGAATCGAAGTTTTTTGATTATACCGTCGAATTCGTCGATTCCGTGGACGGAATACTTCCGGCGGCATACGGCGAGTGCGTATATGTGCTGGACCGTAATGTCTACACCCTCTACAAAACGTTTTTTAAGCAGCTTGATACCGAGCGGATTTTTCTTGTGGACGCCGTCGAAAGCAAAAAGAACATTTGCACGGTCATAGGACTTGCGGATTTTTTACAGAAAGCGGGCTTCAAAAAAAACTGGAAACTGATTGCCGCAGGCGGCGGTATAACACAGGACATATGCTCTTTCACAAGCGCCGTCTATCTCCGCAACATCGATTGGGTCTTTTTCCCTACGACGCTCCTGTCTATG
>Ga0123353_10017261_pt1 | contig 10599 bp, 8 predicted proteins | sample TergutLab28metaG_3_FD_92763 | JGI IMG/M metagenome (GOLD analysis project Ga0123353, IMG submission 92763) | Labiotermes labralis P3 segment gut microbial communities from Petit-Saut dam, French Guiana - Lab288 P3 | ecosystem: Host-associated > Arthropoda: Insects > Digestive system > Gut ... | reverse complement strand
TCTCCCCCTTATTTTCTCTTTCTCCATGTTTTTTATAAACAACCACATGGATTTTTACAATCAGAATAATATGCAGCGTTTTTATGTTTCCAGATGGATACGAAAAGAATTTTATCCTGCTGTTCAGAAAGAGGGTTTTAACAAGCTTGAGATTCCAAAGGGTATGGATATTTGCATAATAAACAGCACAGGTATAGCTCAATATTCAAATATCATTGAAATGCCGAAAGGTCTGGATATTTCGCAAACAATTTCCGAATACTTTAAAAGCACACAAGGACAAGAGAATAATTCCATTACCGAAAAATTTATTTACAACAATGAAAGATATCATGTCTTTATTATGTATAACGAAAATATGCCTGATTTCGGGAAAAAACAATATTTTCCATTAAAAAGGATATTGGAGTTTATGCTTTTTTTCCTTGTTTTTGCAGTAGTTCTTGGAGTTATTTTTGTGGGTTCTGTGTTAAGGTCTGTAGATAGTTTAAAGGCAGCGATTGAAAAAATAAGAAGCGGAGATTTTGATTTTAAGTTAAGCGCAAAAGGGAACGATGAACTCTCTCTTCTTACTGCTTCTTTTGATCAGATGAGGCAGGCTCTTAAAGATGAGCAGGAAGCTAAATCAAGATTTCTTATGGCGATCTCGCATGATTTAAAAACCCCTCTTACAAGTATCAGAGGCTATATCGAAGCAATAAATGACGGAATGGCTTCTGATTTTGAAAGTTATAAAAAATATTTTGGCATAATTTCCAATAAAGCGAATGTGCTGGAAGAAAGAATATCGGATTTAATAAGTTTTGCAGCAATGGAAAAAGGGGAAAGGGTATTAAAAAACCGTGAAATTGTTTTAAAACTGTTTCTTGATACCCTTAGTATAGTGTACAAAGAAGACTGCGATCTTATGAATAAAAAATTTATTTACAAAAATGCTATCCCCGATTCTTTTAAAATAGTATGCGACCCTGTTCTTTTTGAGCGCGCTCTTGAAAATCATTTTACAAATTCAGTGCGCTATACTTTTGACGGCGCAGAGATAACTCTTAATTGTTATATGGAAAATGATATTCCCGTAATTGAAATATCCGATAACGGAAATGGCATTGACGAAAAAGATATTAAATATGTATTTGAACCTTTTTACAGGGGCTCAAACTCAAGGCGCGAACAAGGCATGGGGCTTGGGCTTACAAGTTCAAAATCCATTTTTCTAAGCCACGGCTGGGATGTTTCTGTAGCTTCGGAAAAAGGAAAAGGGACGACATTTAAAATTGTCCTTGGGAAAGCAGCCAGATAATACAAGCGATAATATATCAACATCAATCTGAATAAAAAACCCTGCTTGGTGAGCAGGGTTTTTACTTTACGTAAGTACGAAGTCCGGGTTAATTAAAATCTTATGGGACTTTTAGGTGTAGGTATCGTAGGTGTTGTACTTGGCAGCGAAGGAGCTATGTTTTGGATCGAAGGTGTAGGTATTCCCTTGAGCGAATCATCAAGTTCTTTTTTCCTTGCCTTTAACTGATTTTCATAATCGCTTATTTGCGCCTTTAGATTATTAACCTGTTTTTCCGTATCTGAAAGCATGGCTGCTTTTTCCTTTATCAATGCGGAAATTTCATCCTGAGCAAATGCTCTTACTTCTGCTGCAATTTTTTCCGGTGAAATCGCATTTGCTATAAGCTTATCAATATTGCTTTTTAAAGAAAGAGAAAGTTTTTTATCAACATACTTGTATGTTGCATCAAAAGTAATCTTTTCCTTATCAATAATATTTTTAATGACTTTGCCTGTATTGCTCGCAGCGTCCATTTTCAGATTTTTTAAAGCTACTCCCACAGTGCCTCTGTAATCTTTATCAGGAGAAATAATCGAAGTTCCCTTAATATCGACCCCTGCGCCGAATTTTTCTATGCCAACTGCGGATAAAAAAGATGCATTTGAAAAGCCGCTTCCCAGCACAGATAAATTAATATTGGAAAAATCTTTTGCAGCTTTTCTTGTATCAAAGAGGCCATCAATATTTGAGTTGATCCCTTCAATGTTTGAATCGATCACAAAAACAAGAGGTTTCCCCAGGACTTCCTGGTCATTTGTAATATCATTTATTTTAAGCGACTGCCTTTCTTTGCCTGTAAAAAAAGAACCGGAAATTTTTTCTATGTGTAGTGATGGAGTTCCAAAAACTCTATACACAACATCTCTTCCCCGTTTTGCCGGCACTACTTTCTTTTTTTCCTCTTTAACTCCATCGCCTTTTTTCCCGGACTCTATAATATCCATGACAATGGTAAAAGCATCTCCGTATTTTTCCATAAACGGCTGCAGTTGTTCCCTTATCATTGGTTCTGCAAGAGCAGAAAATGTAAAACTATCTTTTGAAGGGAAAAATGCAACAACGAAATTTACATCTTTTGAAATTGAATCCTGGATTTTTTTATTGCTTTGAGAAGCAATTTTTTCAAGCGCTGCAATTTCGGTTTTGGTGGAATTTAATCCTGAATTAATAGAGTTTAAAGTGTTGTTTGCCGAATTAATCCTGTCTGCAAGGTTTTTTGCGCCAGCAACATCCTGCGCCGAAGCTATTTTTGTTTTTGATATTTCATTTACTTCTTTTGAAAAATTTGCAATATCTTTTTCCAGTTTTTCGGCATTGCTTTTTATTTTATCTGTTCCTGAAGAAATTGAATTAATATTTTCTTCTATCAGAGCAGGTGTTGTTAATTTATTAAAATTCTCTGTTAATACTCTTTTTACAGTTTCGCGGTCTGGAATAAGATTGTCGGGTAAGGCTGACATTATTGCTTCTTTTGGATCAATTGATTTGCTGCTTTCATCCTTTTGTACAGGTTCTTTTTTTGATACAGCAAGAGGCTTTGCCCTTGTTTTTCTTTTTTCACCAATTGCAAAATCTTCGAGAGCTATCTCTTCTACGCTGAATTTCCCTTTTAAAATTTCCCACATGTTAAGATCAATTGAAGCTCTTCCTGTCTGAAAAAGGTTTCTGTCCAAATCATTTTTATCTGCAACCTGCAGAGTTTTATACTTGATAAATCCCTTAAAAATATTAAGGTTAAAACCTGTTATGGTTGTCTCTCCGCCGAATATTTTTTCAAAGCCGGTTTCCATTCCTTTATGCGCCAGCGGATTCAGCAGGAAAGCAAAGAAAATAACAAAGAGCGCAACAATAACTGCTGCTACGCCAAGTTTTCCTATTCCAAGCGCTCCTGAATTCTTTTTAATATGTGATACAAGTGAGTTTAATTTTTTTATTTTTTTCTCATCATCAACAGGCTTTAGCAAATACTCGTTGTCTTTTTTCTCATATACAGAAAGGACAAGTTCTCTTTCGCTTTTTATGGAAATTCTTTTGAGAAGTTTTTTTTCAAATTTTGTTGCGTTATATTTTTTCTTGTAAAATCCTTTAAGTTTTTTTGCCATGATAAACCTCTCCTTAGAAATTTTTAAGCTCATTTGCTTTAGCTGCCAGATTAACTATCTGAGATATAATAGGTAAGGATTTGAATTTCTTGACAACAGTACTTGATAGAAATTTATCTCTTACTTTTTCCCTGTATACTTTTACCAGTTTGCTTGTTGCAAACCATAGCGGTATAAAAAGTAAAAACATTACAATAAGGCTTCCCATTACAGCGGTATTATTAAAAGCTGTATAGGGGACAATTGGTGTGTTATACCACTTTGTAAAAATTCCTTCAAAAGATATTGCTGTAAGTATCTGGTAACCTACAAAGTCAAAAAGAGGGTCGGCGAAGTGGGCAATTGGTTTAATAATAGCAATAAAAACCAGCACCATGCCGAAATGTATTTTAATAAAAAAAACAGCAATTAAAAGCGCAACCCATATTATATTCCCGGCAGGAATTAGTCCAAGTGTTATCCCTATTGCTATTGCAGCCGCAACTTCTCCGGGACGATTATTGGCATTGATTGCTGCTATGCTTTTAACAATCCATTTAACAATCATAAGAACCTCCCAAATCAAATTCTATCAAAAAATATTTAATTATCAATAATTAATTTCTTTTAAAATAAAAAAACATCCCACCCCAATAGGTTTTTGGAAAAAGATTCTGTTTTTCAACAGAATTATGGACAAACCCAACAGAAGGCCGATAAAAACTATTTAATTTTTAAATAATCTTTTACAGTTTCTATCCGGTCATTAAGTTCTTTTTCTCTTAATGAAAAAAGTTTTTCCGGCGGACCATATATCCCTGTTTCAACTTTTAAATTTTCTTTTTGCTTAAGTAGTTTTTTATAATAGGATGTCCAGTTCTTTTCTTCATGCACAGAACTCAAAGGGAGTATTTTTGCTGTAGCCCACCAGTTTTTATCAAGTTTTTTTCTGGCAATAACAAGTAGCACAAGTTCATCCGGAGATAAATCCGCAAAGATTTTTTCTTCATTGGTTTCGTTCGGGTCTCCCTCCAGACCATTGATATATACCTTTTTATAAAAAGATACAAAAGCTTTTTCGCACTCCTCATATTTTTCCTGCTTAAAATAGAGAAGAGGAAGATAATTAAGGCCATGTTCAAGAAGAGCATCCTCTACATCTTCTCTTTTTAGCATCTCTTCTGCTTTTTCAAATTCTCCTTCTTCTATATGGCACCAGGCTGTTGAAGCAATAATCCCGGGATTATCTGTTGTTTTAACTCCCAAAACCAGCACATCATATATTTTTTTCATATCCCATGGCGTTGCATAGGAAGCAAAAAGATTTCTATAAAGCTGCCAGGCATGAGGGGCTCTTTTAATTGCCAATATAAGAACATCATCAGCCAGAGAGGCTCTGTTCCTGAGTCTTAAATAATTAGCCGATACTATTTTTCTTTCCCATATTGGTTTTTTTAAATTTGGATAAATATACGCAAGAAAAATGATTAATGATGAAAATGTTGCAGCCAGCAGTATTGCAGCTATAGACATATAATCCCCTTGTTAACTTATTATAATACAAAAATATCTGTTTGCAATGTTCAAGATTTTATTTTTTTAAATACCTGCCCATGGGTTTTCTCTTCTTTCATCTTTAATCCGTGTTTCTTCTCCATGTCCCGGATATACTATTGTTTCATTTGGAAGAGTAAAAAGCTTTTCTTGTATAGAAGCTATAAGCTGGTCATAGTTTCCGCCCGGAAGGTCTGTTCTTCCTATGCTGCGGTAAAAAAGAACATCTCCGCAAAAAAGAGATGCAGATTCTTTATGATATAAAGATATATGTCCTTGCGTGTGTCCCGGCGTATAAAGAACATTCAGCGTAATATCTCCCAAAGAGAGTTTGTCTGTAACTGACAGGTCTATTGCGGGTTCCGGAGATTTTTCGCTTTTGATTCCGAAAAAGGAAGAGCCTCCGCCGCTCTTTATAAGAGCATACTCCAATTTGTGAGCAGCTATCGGAGCTTTTGTTTTTTCATTAAAAAAATAATTTCCATCAATATGATCAAAGTGTCCGTGTGTATTAATTATGTATGAAAGTTCATAACCTTCGGTAGAGAGAAAATTGATAATTTTATCGCTTTTATCTCCAGGGTCTACTATTGCTGCCTTTTTTTTATTTTCGCAGCAAAGGAGATAACAATTTGTCTGAATAGGGCCAAGTAAATATTTTTTTATTATCAAACTTTACTCCTTAAAAAATAATTGATAACACTCTGAGATTATATCCATAATTTCACATTTATTAAAAGATGCTTTCTATATTTAGATAATAAATATAATATATACAAAATAGAAAGAATTTAAATAAGGTAAAAAATAAATTATGGGAAATCCTTGTAGTCCAGAAAACCCTTGTAACCCAAAAAGCCCTTGTAGCCCGGAAAGCCCTTACAACCCGGATAAAGAACTAAAGATAGGGCTAAGTAATGTCTCTTTTTCCTATGGAGAATATAATGTTCTTAATGATATAAGCTTTAAAGTATATAAAAATGATATAATAACTGTAGTTGGTCCAAATGGCGGTGGAAAAACAACCCTCCTTAAACTTATTTTGGGGCTTTTAAAGCCAGACTCGGGAACAATAAAAGTTTATAGCAATAAAAGGGCAGGTTATGTGCCTCAACATACTTTTTTTGATATGAAATTCCCTGTTACTGTTTTTGATGTTGTTCTTGCAGGCAGGATAAACAGCTCCCCGGGTTTTTATGCAAAGGAAGATAAGCTTGCCGCAGAAAAAGCTCTTTATGAAATGAAACTTACTGGTTTGGATAAGCAGCCGTTTTACGCTCTTTCGGGCGGGCAAAGGCAGCGGGCGCTTATTGCAAGAGCTCTTGCCTGCGATCCCGATATTCTGATTATGGATGAGCCAACCGCAAATGTTGATGCTACCATAGGCTCTTATCTTTCAGATTATATAATAAACCTCGAAAGAAAATTTACAATAATGCTTGTTACTCATGATATGGGATTTGTCAACAGCCTTGTTGGCAGGGTCTTTTGCATAAATGGTGATTTTCAGGAACACCCGCTTGAAAATGCGGATACAGCAGGATGCGCCCCCCACCTGAAAGGGATGCAGGTTGTAAGGCATGATATAAATTTATTTAGAAATAACTTTGGCCGCAATAATGGGCATTCTCATAATGAAGGAACAGGACACTGATGGGGAATTTTATAGCTGCATTGTTTAATCCTTCTGTTCCTCTTGTGTGGTATGCGGTTCTTGCAGGTCTTGTTTCAAGTATTGCGTTTGGGATGATAGGTGCGTATGTTGTTGTAAAAAGGACAACATATATTGCAGGCGCAGTAAGCCATGCTGCTCTTGCGGGAATTGGCTTTGCCCTTTTTTTAAAAGAGGTTTACGGCATAATGTGGTTTACTCCTCTTCTGGGAGGCATAGCTTCATCGGTTATTGCTGCTCTTATTATTTCGGGAATCACAATTAAAACAAACGAAAGGTCAGATACTGCAATTGGAATTATTTGGGCCGCAGGAATGGCAATAGGTATGCTTTTCATATTTAAGACTCCGGGCTACGGAGATCCAATGAGTTATCTTTTTGGGAATATTTTGCTTATTTCTAAAAATGATCTTTATCTGATAGTTATCCTTGATATAGTTATTGTGGCTATTATTATTCTTTTTTACCGTCAGTTTCTTGCGATTTGTTTTGATGAAGAGTTTTCAAGAGTAAGAGGCTTGAATACAGTTCTGTATGAGACAATTCTTAATATACTTATAGCTGTTACTGTTGTGCTTATGGTTTCTATTGTAGGTATTGTAATGGTTATTGCATTTCTTACGATTCCTCCTGCGGCATCGGGACTTTTTTTAAAAAAGCTGTGGAAAGTTATGGCGTTATCTGTAGTTATTTGCGCAAGCATAACATTCATAGGTCTTGCCGCAAGTTTTGTCCTGGATATGCCTTCGGGCCCTGTTACAATAATTTGTGCAGTGATTCTATATATTATTTTTCTTGTTTTTAAAAACATTATAAAATCAATTAAAACATAAATAAAAAGAGGAGGCTGTATGGACAGGCTTGTAAATCTTTTAAAAGAATCAAAATATGTTATTGCTCTTACAGGCGCAGGAATTTCCACTCTTTCCGGAATAAAAGATTTTAGGGGAAAGGATGGGCTTTATAAACAAAGAGATGCAGACAAAATATTTGATATTGATTGGTTTTACAGAGATCCTTCTCTTTATTACACTGCGGCAAAAGATTTTTTATATAATATGAAAGATGTATCTCCTTCGATAGTTCATCTGGAACTCGCAAGGCTTGAGGCAAAGGGGATAATTAAAGCTGTAATTACACAAAATATCGATGTCTTACATCAGAAAGCAGGTTCAAAAAAAGTCCTTGAACTGCATGGCTCTCTTGGCAAACATAGATGCACTAAATGCAGTGCTACAATTAGTTTTGAAGAAGTGGCAGCAATTGTAAATAAGGATCAAGTGCCTAATTGCAGCCGCTGCAATGGTGTTTTTAAGCCGAATGTAGTTTTTTTTGGAGAATCACTCCCTGTGGATGTTCTTTCGGAAGCAGTAAAAGAAGCAAGCAAGGCAGATCTTTTAATTGTACTTGGATCTACTCTTGTTGTTAATCCTGCTGCAATGATACCTGGCTATACGCGGCAGAATGGCGGAAAGGTTGTAATAGTAAATAACATGGAAACTTATCTGGATGAAAGAGCTGCTTTAAGGTATGAAGATCTTGGTGAGGTTTTTCATTATCTTTCAGAGAATATATAAGTTAAGCGGGATGCGGCATGGATGCCTGAATTGGGAACAAAATCACTAAGTTTATGCCGGAAGAATGATTATATATTCGCAATACTTCCCTTGTTGTGTTCTTATTTTAATTTTCCCTTTTGCGGAATTAATCTTTTCTCTTATAAGGGTAAGGCCAACTCCTCTTCCTGCAATAAGCGAGCTTTCTTCTGCTGTAGTAAAACCCATATTAAAAATTAATTTAACTGCTTCGGAAATATCAAAATCTTCGCCTTCTTTTGCTAATCCTTTCTTTTTTGCTACTTTTGTAACTTTTTCAAGATCTATTCCATTACCATCATCTTTAAAGCCATATATCATGTTTCCTTCGCTGTCTTTCTTAAGAGATATACAAACTTTTCCCTGACGGTTTTTCCCTCTTTTTTCCCTTTCATCGGGATTTTCTATTCCATGGGATATGGCATTTCTTGCTAACTGCACAAAAATATCTTTAACTATTTTTCTGTGCTCTTTAGGCATATTTTTTGAATTGAAGTTACTGTAATCCAACTCCAGAAGTTTACCCTCTTTTTTCCCTTCGGTTGCCATAACTTTATGAAGAGTTCTTTCAAAGAGACCTGTTTTTTCTTCGATATTTTTAAGTTTTGACTGGTAAAGCTGGAGTTCTATTACTCTCTCTCTAAGGTCGTCTATGCTTTCCTGGATAGTTCCAAGCTTTATTGTGGAATCAAGAATATTTTCCCAGCTAATTTCCGGGCGCTCAAGCAGAGTCTTGATTTCGTTTTCAATTATATTTAACAGATCTGCAATATTTTTTAGTCCAAGAATTTGTGCGTTACCTTTAACAGAGTGAACAGCAAGATAAATTTCATTGACTACTTTGCGATAGTCCGACCTGTTGGATTTAAGAAGAGTATTTATGTGCTCTATTTCATCCTGGGAATCTTCGAAAAATTCTTCCATGGTTTCAGGGTCTATATTTATAATCTGCAGTAACTGCTCCATTTTTTCTTTATTCTTCTCTTCTTCTTCCTTTAGTGCTTCTGCATAGAGAACTTCTTCTGTAATATCATTTACTGTTCCAAGCAACTCCTTTTGATTATCTGCATTGACGAATATAGAGAATACAAAGCTCACATATCTGTTTTGTGTTTTTTTATTATCATCAAGTATGGAAATATATACCTTGTCGAGAGGGTTTACCTGGGCAAGGAGGGTATTATTTATTTTCTCGTTAAAAAATAACTTTAGATAATCTTCTGTAACGAAAATATCTTTTGCAGCGACCCCTATCTCTCTGAGAAATTCCAGGAAAGGCATATTCCTGAAATTGATATCTCTAAAAAGATTTTCAAAATACTGGGAACACAAGTGTCCTATTTTTAAAGATGTGTCGAGCTGGAAAATTCCTTCATGTATATTTTTAAAAATAACATCTGTTTCTTTATTGGCTTTATCAAGGCTATGGGTAACGCTAATAATTGATCTTGCAATAAGGGTTCCTACTACAACTGAAATAATAACAATAGCCAAAAAGAAGATTATAAAAGTAATAATCGCATTACGCTCTATTGCTGTTCTTTCGTTATCAATTATTTTATATTGAGCATCAAAGTTGGCAAGAGCGCTCACAATATTTTTTTCTATCTCAAACAGGAGTTCTGCGAATATCTTGGCTCTTATTTTTAACTCTTCGTTTCCATGCACTGTTGCGTAATCATTAATTATCTCAAAGTTTGCTGTCGATTGAATCGAACGATCAACCGCATTAAGAATTTTATCTGCAATATCAAGCAACGCAGGCATGGACATAAGCGAGCTGTACCTTTCCGCGATTATGTTTCTGATTGACTGATCAATTACAGGGCTTCGATTTATAAGGTATCTTATCGAAAGAAGGTTTGATATGGCTCTGTCGAGATTTTTTTCAGCATTTTCCATAATGCTGATCTGTCTTGAAATGGGAAGAATGAACATTCCTCTTACGGCAACATTTTCCTCATACAATGCTATATGAACAGCATCGATTATGGAAATTTCATTTCTGATTATGTTATTTCTATTATTATTAAAATAGAAAGCAAAACCAAAAATAAAAAGCATTCCATTTAATAAGAGAAGTAGTATAATGAATTTTGTTCGTAAGCTCATTCAGTTTCTCCCTGTATTTTACAAAAGTATATCGTTGGTAATTTTCTTCTCAAGTCCGACAAACAGCATAAATTTGCCTTCAGGCACTGTAAAAGGGATACTTAATATAGGAATATCCTGTTTTGGCCAGAATACAACATGTTCCTTTCCCTTTATTATCGAAGGGAGAGATATTTTTAATCTATATTCTTCAAATCCCTTTTTTGAATTGCCTGCAATAATATTTGTAACTTCTGCTATAGT
>Ga0123353_10017260_pt1 | contig 10600 bp, 4 predicted proteins | sample TergutLab28metaG_3_FD_92763 | JGI IMG/M metagenome (GOLD analysis project Ga0123353, IMG submission 92763) | Labiotermes labralis P3 segment gut microbial communities from Petit-Saut dam, French Guiana - Lab288 P3 | ecosystem: Host-associated > Arthropoda: Insects > Digestive system > Gut ... | reverse complement strand
TGTGTGTGTGCGTGTGTGTGTGTGTGTGTGTGCGCGTGCGCGTGCGCGTGCGCGCGCGCGCGCGCGCGCAAAGGTATGATAATCTTTTAAACAATGTTTTGTATTTAAATTTTATCTATTTCAGTCCATCAATTTTGTCTGTGTGTACCCAGATCTGGGCCTCATTTCTGCTGTTACTGTCCTTTTGTGTCTGTCTCCCTATGTCCACAATTCACTGCTGCAATTTTAGTTGTATCAGCTTTCTCACATGTTAACAAATGCAGTCTAAGTTGGCACAAATTGCAATATATTTTGTGTATATTATGCTTTAGGACTTGGTGTGATATTGTAACCAGCACTGTGTTCTACATTTTTACTATTGATCAATGAAAACTTAGTACTTGCTAACATAAACTCTGTTTTATTACAGTGAAGTGGTGGAGCGGTGCCAAAAATGGAGCAACAACATCACCCAGCAGATAGATTTAGCCTTCAATATATTTTTTATGGTGTACTTTTTTATACGAGTAAGTATAACCTAAATTTCTCACTGTACAGAGACTTTCTTATCTTGTAGCGTGTTAGAAGAAAAACTTTCGTTTCAGGTTTCTTGAATTAAATATTTACAGGTATAATACCGTTTTCTTTGACGAGCTAAATGATCTGTACTCCTTACCCAATAATGTGCGGGTGATAAAATCGAGAAGAATGAGGTGGGCTGGGCATGTGGCGCGAATGGGTGAGGAGAGGGGGGTGTATAGGGTCTTGGTGGGGAAAGCGGAGGGAAAGATACCACTGGGGAGACCTATGCGTAGATGGGTGGATAATATTAGGATGAATCTCCAGGAGGTGGGATGTGAGTATATGGACTGGATTGGGCTGGCCCAGGATAGAGACAGGTGGCAGTTCCGTGAAATGCGGCGAATTTCTTGACTAGCTGCAAACCAGTTAGCTTCTCAAGAAGGACTCTGCACCATGGAGTAAGTAAGTAAGTATAATACCGTTTTCTTATTAGTGCAAATATACATAAAACATATTTCCAGTGCTCATACTGCATCAGAATGACATTCCAGGTGATATAAAATATTTAAAGTGTACCATTTGATTCAACCACACTAAATTAAGTCTTTATAGAATAATCTTCCTTACCATCCTGGTAGTAAAGATTTTTCAATTTTGAGAATTGAATATTCCTTGAAATTTAAACAAATGTAAGGATTTGGTTATAAGCTAAGGAAATGTCAGAAAATTTCACTGCTATTATATGGTCTCACATTTTGTTTATAGGTTATGTAATACTGTTACAGCAACTCAAGACTGTATGGCATCAAATGGTATGATGATGTGTATTGGGAAGGACACAGAAGGAAAGGGCTGTGGTATACCATTCGGTTTCCCTGGGATGTGACACTGTGTCAGTGGGTAATTGGAACCTAAACTTTTGAGGCAGAGTAGTGTCCTCTCAAGGGTCAGGTTGCCTCAAAATGTTAGGCTGTGATTATCCTTTAACATAGTGATACATTGCCAGATAATCCTCAGCCACACTACCATAAAAACCATAAAACTTGGACATTTATGGCATAGTTTTTTTGTACCGAATTTTGCATAAATTGGACAGAAATGTAATAAGTATGGGGAAAACTTCATTTACGCCTTTCAGTGCAGTATGCCTGCCATTTTACGACTTCCATGAAACTCACACTTACTTCGCAACTTTTGCTAAAGAACATCTATGCCGAATTTGGTGATAAACTGACGAAGATTCAGCGGGTGATATTAGGACATAGACAAATGGATGGGCGTTGTCTCCACATAAGTCGTCGTTGTCTTCTTCTTCTTCTTCTTCTTCTCCTCCTCCTTTTTCTCCTTCTCCTCCTCCTTCTTCTTTTCTACTCCCTCTTTTTTCTTCTTCTCCTCCTCCTTCTTTTCTTCCTTTCTATTTTTCTTTTTCTTCTTCTACTTCTCCTCCTCCTTCTTTTCTCCTCCTCCTCCTCCTCTTTCTTCTTCTTCTCCTCGTCCTTCTCCTTTCCCTTCTCCTCCTCTTCCTCCTCCCCTCTTCTTCTTCTTCTTCTTCTTCTCCTCCTCCCCCTTCTTCTCCTCCTCCTCCTCCTCCTCATTCTTTTTCTTCTTCTTCTCCTCCTCCTCCTACTCCTCCTCCTTCTTTTTCTTCTTCTCCTCCTTCTCCTCCTCCTTCTTCTTCTTCTTCTTCTCCTCCTCCTCCTCCTTCTTCTTCTTCTTCTACCTCTTCTTCTTCTTCCACCTTGCGTAAAATTACTGCCAGTGACAAGACACTACCGCCTTTCTGGGACATAGCGGTTGTAGGAACGTAGGACTGTCAACGTGGCCTCATTATGTGAATTTCGCTATCAAAAGGCGGAAAGTCTTGTTGCTTCTTATGAAAACCAAAAACTGTTACTCCACCACGGGTAGGGATTTTTGTATTTGTTTTGCTACCCAGCGGTCTCCTGCGAAACAAACGTTATCAGTGGTTCGAGAGAAGGGAAGTTCAGTGCTACATCATACACTGCTCACAACCATGCAAAAACGATGTCGCTCACAAAGAAACGTAGAACGTGGGAAACGTTATCAGTGGTCGAGACGGAGTACTAGCAAATCCGAACACGTCACTGAATGGCGGTTTTGACGTCATGTAGTTCAACGACGTTGAACTCGGATCTGCATGTGCTCCTACACAAAATAAAATCCGTAAACAAGCAGCGTTGGATTCCAGGCTAAAGAATATGGACGTCAGGTAAACGAGGGAGAGAATTGTGGCAAAATAATCACGTCGTGGGTTGTCATGTCGAAACACGGAATAACTTTGCATTTCCTTTTTGACACCAGGCAAACTTCATTCGGAAGCCGGCAATGTTGCATATTAATTATACAATATAAACACACAAAATACACCTTTTCAAAACTAATGTTCTAATTTATGATGTCTTCTACATGTTTCGAGCCTTAGGGTTCATCTTCAGGAAGACGGTTGCACATACAGGTATGGTATTGTATATTTTACGTGCATCATGTTAAAGAGTCTTGTAGGTAGAAGACTGTTCAGTTCTGAGTACCGAAGATGTAGAGGATATCATAAATTAAAATATTTGTATAGAAAAGGTGCATTAGTTGGTGTATATTGTATAATTGTATTACAATGCACAGTGCAAAAAAACATTTTAAAAAGTTGCAGAGTAACTTTATATTGCAACTTGTAATGTTGGTGTGTTGCATACTAACACCTACATAGTTCATTACGGTTGCCTGTTATTTTCAAATTGAAGGATAAACTGTGTGCAAGAGGATCCTTGCTTGTTAATTGAACTCGGAACCTTGACAACCATGACGTAAGATTTTAGACAACTTGTAAAGTCTGTACACACAAGTATTTGTTGTGTGCAGATCACAAGATATAATGGAGAAGAATGTTGCATGCTTCTGAACTCACTTTCACAAGAAAGTTAAGAAATGTTAATATAGTTTGATAATGTTTCATGTTTAAATGGTTAAACATTTCATTGGCCACTGTGTCATGCATTTGAGAATCATGTAATAACAAATGTAGATACATTTAGTTTAGTTTATCTATTAGTCCAAATATCATACATATGATAGTAGTTTGTGTTAAAATTAAATTTTCATTTACATTTTATTAGAAAATGCTCATGTCTACTGCTGCAGGTATACCTTTTTCAATTTTGGAACCTTTGAGTTTAGTGTTTTTGTAATTTTTATGTTCTGTAATTGCCAATTATTTCAGTTGCCTTCTTTCCATAACGTTTTACGTTTGACAAGAACGCTTTTCTTGTTCCTCAGTTTTTGTTGGCCATTTTATATTTGTGGCCATGCTTTTTCTTCTTATATGCCTTAGCCACTAAACATTTTGTTTCATTTACTTTACACAAACATTATCTATGCTCATTTTAATTTAATTTGAACCAGATTCCGCATGATAAGTTGGGCAAATCCTGTCACTAAATTAGTGTGGTATGTTGATGTGTTTTATACTGTAACCATTCGTATTGCTCTCTGTTGCAGTTTATAGCAGCAAGTGACAAACTGTGGTTCATGCTGGAGATGTATTCCTTTGTAGACTACTTCACTATTCCTCCTTCTTTTGTCTCAATATACTTGGATAGAACGTGGATAGGTGAGCATGTTTCTGTATTACCTGCTTTTCATGTATGCTGTAGCTGTATTCATACATTTTCTATTGTTTAAATGCCATGAATACTACAAAATTAAAATTCGAAACCTTGCAACAAGTATTGAACTACAAGAATGCCCTCTGTAAATGTTTATGAAAATCAAAATGTACTGTGAAAATTACAGTATTGAATCTATGCTCATGGTGCTTACTATACAGTATAAACTATTCTTACATTCTCTCCCATGGTGAAATTGCATATGGTGGAATTTTCATGAATAGGAATTGAGGGCTTCAAAGGTTTTGGGTTTTATTGTTCTTTACTTAACTGTGTTTTTTTCTACACCATATTTGGTACAGCACTCAGCACAAGGATGAATTTAAATGAAGAGTTGAGGACATGAAATTGTCATAGTGTTTTTTACAGTTGCTATCCTAGTATTTGTTTGAAACAACTAAAGGTGACCAGGCTGGTTTGAGAATCAGATTGGGATCTCCTGATTATAAAGCAGAATGCTATATTGTTTGAACTGGATTAAGTGTAGTACTTCTATTTCATAGAAGAAAAGTCATTGTATGTCTGAACACAAGACTTTCAGTTTGTTACTTGGAGATCTGCTGTAAGTAATACATTTTCAAAAATTAGTTGTATGTCAGATGAGGTCTCTCAAATTAAAGATGTCTTATAGATTAGGTGGAACTTTCAATATCTGGCATGGAAGTAAGTGGATAAACTTTCAGCACTTAACAGTGCAAAACTTCAAAGAGACTTGATGGAAAGTAGGTTATTTCATGACAGAAACACAATGTGTAAAGCATACAATTAGGCATAACTCCAATCAGTAAAGTCACTAGTATCAAGTTAAGGCCCATGTAATTTTTACATTTATATCTTAATAATGACAGATTGGCTGCATTTTTTAATTTGAGACAGAATGAACTGGTGTTTAGCATGAGATATAAAAATTAAAAATGAATGCTTGGCAGAAGTTGAAATAAGGATAAGCTTCCTACCTTAACTGAATAATAATTCTAAAAATAAAACGAGCATTTATCGTTCCCTTCCTTTATCCAGTCAGAGCGGAGTACCAGCTTCCAAACAAGTTTATCTTGACATTTATTAGGTAGATGAAGTCTTTAGAATTTTGTTGATGGGGTCATGACTTGTGTTTTTGGTTTTGAGTAGTGGATAGGAGGGAATTTGACAGGACTCTGACATTTAAATTTTTCGGCTCTGTAACGATGTCCCATTGTCGGCAGGTTTAAGATTCCTGAGAGCATTACGTCTGATGACAGTGCCAGATATTCTGCAGTACCTCAACATACTTAAGACTTCGAGCTCAATCCGTCTTGCACAGCTGGTGTCAATTTTCATCTCTGTGTGGCTCACAGCTGCTGGTATTATTCATCTGGTGAGTATTTTAGCAAATACATGTTGGTGATGGTGAAACATTGATGCGTGTGTGTGACTTTAGATGGCATTCTACTAAGGAGAAAAACTGTATAGTGTGTTTACTAATTTAAGAAGTTTCTTCAATAAATTTGATACTAGAAATTATTCTTCGGTAGTTTGTGTACTTTGATTAGATTAGGGAAAATGGTTGGCATACAAAGAGGCTTAATTACCTAATTTTTAGTCTTGGCATGGAAACTGAAGAACGTTGTTCTGCGTCCGGACATCAGCTATCTCATGAAGTATGTTTCTTGAGAGGGATTTCTTTTCTCATTCAGTATTCAAAAAAATTAATTTGAGTCCAGAAAAATCATTGATTGATGCTGCATGATTGAAGTAATATTTTATGACACATCATGCGATTCCCTGAAAAAAATGTTTCTCTGCTTCTAGTTGTCCAGTTTGTGATACATTTTATTTCAAGATAAATAACAAGATATTAATGAATTGTGAGTTGGAAAGGATCTAGAGAAAAGCATTAAATAGTGTGTTTTAAGGTCCTAACTAAGTATTTGTGTGTGTGCTCCAAGACGCATGAAAATCATTTCAGGGCAAGTCAGTTTCCCAGTCAGAATTGTAACTGGGTCTCCAAAACACAAAGCAGCAGTGTGAACCACTCTGCTGTGACTTTCAGTCCTGAACCAATTCTTTCAAATTGTATGTTCCCTTACAAACTGTTGTATTTCTTTCACAACTGCATTGTTATGTTCCAAAGTGAAAATGTGTGGTTATTTCTTTTACAGCTGGAGAATTCTGGAGATCCATTAGACTTCCAGAATCCTCAGCAGTTATCATACTGGACATGTGTGTATTTCCTCATTGTGACCATGTCTACAGTGGGCTATGGTGATGTCTTCTGCCAAACTGTCCTAGGGCGTACATTCCTCGTGTTTTTCCTCCTTGTTGGCTTGGTAAGTTTGCACAGTCAACTAGTTTTTTTTTAACCTATGTGTTCAGTTTTTTACTCTCATTCTTCACTGATTTCTCCTTATCAGTGGTGTGCCAATAATATATTATTATACAGAAGTCCACATTGCTTAAACTAGATTTTATTACTAAAAAAATAGAAGCTGCCTTAGAATAAAGTCAGCTTCCATCATCTAATTCAGACTGTTTAAAGGAACAGAGATTCGTAGCAGTAAAATGATATCTGTACCACTGACTGAAATACTTTATTGCATAATAATCTCGTGTTATAGTTTGTCATGCTCAGTTGAAAAATTAGAAATATCACATGTCAGTGTCCAAGGAATACTGATTTCTGTAACATAACTGTTATCATATTGTGTAACAAAGTATTCCCAGTTTCAGTGTAGTAATGTAAATTGGTACATCACTGACCATGTAAAGTGTAATGAGCCATTGAAATTAGAAATAATTTTATATGTTCACATTCAGACATTTTTGCATAATAGTTCTATGAAAAGAATACTGTCAGCCTCATGTCAGACCCTTTCAGAGATAACTTACCTAATATTTGTCTGTATGAAATAAATGCTTTTTTTTTTTATTACAAAAATTGGTGTAAGTGCATCAGATTTTATCATTTAGCTACAGACAGTGGAGAAACCCAGACATGTAATTGTTTGTACACCAAGCCCTTGTTTATTGCTCATTTGTTTTATGCCTTTTTGCTTTAAAACCCCTTGCCTTTACACCACTTCTTAATTTGTGCTCTCTCATTTGCAGTAATGCCCCTTGTCAATTTACACTACTTCTTAATTAATTTGTGGTCTGTATCATTTTCATTTTTGCATTCTTTTACACTAACATGTTATTTATGTTAGGAATATCATTTTTTGTTTATGCCCACTTTTTCAGGACTATAACTGAGGTCTTTAAAACAAGGACTGGGTGTATTTCAGATGGCATAGAAGCTGTGAAGTGGTTTTGGTAGAAATGTCTGATTATCAAAATTTTCTTCTTCTTCCATTGTGTGCTTTTGAGTGTTACATTGGAACATCACTTGTGATATTCTTGTTTGTGTTTCAGAAATCTTACAGAAGTTATAGGAAATTTACACGTTTCATTGGCTCATAATTACAAATTTACTTTTCTTTCAGTTTTAGTGTTGAGTTTACTGAATGTTCTATAATTGAATAGATTAGTCTGGTACTGGATATGGGAAATAAAAGAAAACTGATTTTCTGTTTAAATGTAAAAGATGATGCTTGTAAATACTGAATATGTAGGCATAGATGAGATATATAAAATAAAATAAAAAATTGTCTTCCATGCTAGGAAGGAGGGAAGGACTTTACAAGAAATACTGAGCTATTGGAAAAATTTTTGTTTGTGAAAGGTGATATCTTCTAGGACTGACTTGACTCTTGCTTCACTGTAACATTATTGTAACTGTGTGTACTTTTGTGTCCACTTGGCCACAGCAGCAGGCCGCAAGGGGACCAACACCATTTCTATCGTATTCCTTCAAGTGTCTGTGTGTGCAATTATATGTTTCTTTCTCTTGCGGATATTAATGGTACGAGTCTTATCTAGCATAATGGAATGGCTACTCTTGAGTATTCTAACCATGGCTTTTGAGGCACACTCATCTTGCCATCATGACTGATAATTTGTGTTTTAATGTATGACTGAATGGCTTGGTTTGTTTGTGAACAAGGGGTTCTGCAATTCTCCCAGGATGTGTTGTTATTAACTACACTGTTGAAAAAATTGTCAGAAAACGCTAGTACTTCCCCCTCCACCCCACCCCCACACCACAATCTAGTAATTCTGAACTACTGAGTATCATGTATTGATCTACCATTTGTCATTCAAGGCCTTGGAGAATAAAGGCAAACCCAATATTGCAAGTCTTTTCTACATTCACTGACCATCACACCCTGTCCCCATGTCTTAACCTGGTTCATTTTGTCCTTCAAGAGTGGTCACATTAATATGACATTTCTGATTGTGTGTAAATCCAGTTTATTGGGATAACTTCTCTTATTCCCTCAACCAGGAACCCTAAAAGTGTGTAAATGGCGACAACAGCCCTGTCTGTAATCAGTTGCTAGCTGTCTCTGAAGGAGATATCTTTTCTAGACTTGGAAATAATGGTGGTACAATTCCATTTCCATCCACTCAGATGTCTTGCAGTTAGCAGTAAAAAATAACATAATCTTTCTGTCAATTCAATGGCCTCCTGGGGCATATGTTTGGCTGTTCAAGTTCTGTCCACACCCCATGAAGTTTCATCACTCTATTCACAGTAGCTTGCCACTAAACCCCATCCTGGGCCAGATGAATGCTGTCCACACCCTCCCACCCTACTCAAAATAATCTTTAACAATATTCTGTGTCTTCCAAGATGTCTCTTCCCTTCAGGTTTTCAGATCAAAATTTTGCACACATTTCTGATCTCTACCATGTCTGCTGCATACCACATCCTTCTTTTCGTCTTTTATTTGATCACCCTAATACATTTGTTTTTAATAAACTCTTCAAGTTATGATGCTCCCCATTCTGCAGTTTTTTTTCCTAACCTGCTGTCCCTCTCTCCTAGATTTAAATATGTTTTTCAATACCCTTAAACATCCTGAGTCTGTATTGTTTATTGGATACATTGTCTTTAATTTTAGTACAAAGTAAGACACCAATCTGTCTGTATTCTGAAGATCAAGAAATATGAAGAACTGTGAATTTGGGGAGCTGAATCCATCTTGAAGTAACACAAATCACATGTTGGCAGAGTTGTTGATCCTCTTAAAAAAGACACTTAACAGAAAGTGTGTTTGAGTGTGCATGTGATGGACTAACAGCATGATTGAGAGGCAGTAACTGTGTTGATTGTGGTACTGTTTGCTTGTTGGCCGACAGAGGGAGAAGCAACAACTTCTTTATTAACATTATTGATCCCCGTTCTGTTGCTTCAGATATTTATTAATAAAACAGGCATTAATGCAGGGTGAGATAACTGTTAATCAGCTCTACATATGTGTATGTTTGTGTTCATGTATTTTAATTATATTAACCTTGGAAATTACCATTCTTTCTGCAAGTGGCTTTGTTCTGCATCACTATGAATCTCTTCAAAGTGCTTATTGTATGAATGTGTGGGCAGTTCAGATTTCACAATGCAAGATTAAAATTCATAGAAAATTGTTCCATACTGTTATTCATTGTCTGTACTTATATAAATACGAAATTCAGCCGAACCATTTTACAAAGTGTTGGAGCACCAGTTATGATTTCATAATTCAGATTCCTGATTGACATTAAACTCAAATTTCCATTACATAGTATGATTTGAATACACATGGTGACACAAGGAATAAATTAAATCAGTGCTGAAAATTGTAATTATGAATGCACTTCACAGTTTGTGTGAAAGTGCAGATTGAAACTGAATATAAATTATTTTATATTTATACATAAATTTTACTGTTGAGACCTTCTGAGTTTAAAAGTATACATACTTCCAAATTATACCAGCCATCAGGCATCACAAAATTAAAAGAGATGTAACTAACATTCAGTTGAAATTTTACCAAAGTAAGAAATGATTATTGAGAGAGCTTGTAGAACTTGCTGACAATGAAACATTTGGTTGGTATCATACACATGCTGTGAGCTATGTGTCGAGCAGACGTCAGAGTTCAGTAAAACCTTCTGGCATTCACAGACGTCATGAAAAAAATAAATGAATAAATAAATAAAAACGTTACAGTTGAAATGCATATTTAAGGCAGGTTGGAATTTGAAAATTTGGATTTTTCACACATCTCAACATTTTACTTTGCTAATATTGTCCAGCAGAAATTAATTCCCAGATGTTAATTTTGTTTAATCACATTTTTTTTTAACCTAGGGATGCAGAGTTATTGATCATCAGGCAGTTGTGGCAACTGAGCACTTTTGGTAGTTACTCAGAAATAAATGGGTGACTTATCATATTATACTTTTGCATCATGTTATAGGCATGAGATTGATTTACTATAGGTTAGTGTCACATACAACCCAAGTGTCTAGTGCTTGCTGTTTCTTCATGTCTAGCTTCGACTGTTGGGTCTTACCATCTT
>Ga0123353_10017259_pt1 | contig 10600 bp, 6 predicted proteins | sample TergutLab28metaG_3_FD_92763 | JGI IMG/M metagenome (GOLD analysis project Ga0123353, IMG submission 92763) | Labiotermes labralis P3 segment gut microbial communities from Petit-Saut dam, French Guiana - Lab288 P3 | ecosystem: Host-associated > Arthropoda: Insects > Digestive system > Gut ... | reverse complement strand
TCTCATTTGATGCAGCTGCAACTCTCTCAAAACAGAAATTCCCAATTTATTTATTTATTCTTTTTTTTTTTTTTATTTTAATTTTTTTTTCTTTTATTTTTTTTTTTTTTTTTTTTTTTGAGTATAAAACAAAAAAAATATAAAAAAAAAAATGAAAAAAAAAAAAAAAAAAAGGGGGGGGGGGGGGGGGGGGGGGCTTGGTATCACTCATTTCACAAACCTTTGCCTGTCTCCTGCCTTAAAAAAAACATACACACACACAACTACATTTTACCCACAAATTTTGATGTTTTGTTGACCGTGCATCTCAGTATAATCTTAGTAATTAACCAACTTCATGCATAAAGTCTTGTTTTATAATACGTCTATTATACGCTCGAAACATGTAGAGGCATATAATAAACTTATCATAAAACAGGAATTTGTGCATTAAGTTGGTTAATTACTAAGATAAGACTAAGATTACATTTTACCCGTTGTTGCGCAAGGAAGTGAAATTTCCTTTGAGCCACGATTCTGAGAAATGCATTGCCAAGTGACCGCCATACTTGGCGCTTGTCTCCAGACCTTATTAAAGTGATCAGGAGTGTCGATCGGACAGGAGTAGATCTAGGCAACACAATGTGCAGCTGGTAATATTAAAATGGATATTCGTAAACAGCACGTCAGAACGCTGACTGGTTTGGTTTGGCTCAGAATCGTGTTTAATGACAAGCTAATGTGAATATGGTAATCAATCTTCGGGGTTCTGTAATAGGTGAGGAATTTCTTGACAAGCTCAAGGGCTGTTATCGTTAAGGCCTCCACTCCACAGAATTAGTACTGTATGGAGCGTTGAGAAGGTAATTTGTATTACCAACAATGAGAGTGACTGCTCAGGTCACTTCAAATGATTCTTCAAGTATTGTGCTTTCATTTATTCCGTCAAACAACGTGATTCATTGTACCATTTCATTTTCTAAGCATTACATTTCTGTCATGTCATACACTGCATGACACAAAATTTCAAGCACTTCACACATAACAAGCAAATAGAAAAGAGACTGCAAACTATGTTTTGCTCTCTCTACACAGATTTCCATCGTCACACATTTTACAAAACACAGTGTTAACCAAAAGCAGTATTTCACTTTCCAACGCAAAACTCACGATGAGCCGAAGGAATCTAATTACTGCACACGCCAGTAGAATATTTACGCAAGCCAAGGTCACGTTCCCTTTCCATTAAGCAAAAAAATCGCAAGAACTGCAAGTCGACAGAATATGAACGTTAAGGATCGCAGGGAATAAATAATTAGCAATAAATATTAATAAATAATTATGAATTATGAATTCTACGTAAAAAAATTATAAACCGGAGTTCCTACCGCATGGAAGAAGCTCACAGATCCCATTACTCAGACCAAACGATTAATGCTAACAGGACACATCAGCGCCTACAATGCAACTAGTTCTTTAAGAAAGTCGCAAAGCGAGCCATCGTTAGGCCGAAACATCTTCCAACAAGTGCAATGTAATCAGTAAAAACACCTAAAACAAAAGCAAATAATATGAAACAATATTCGAAAATCCTAGAACACATCGCCAAACAATACCTTTCACAAAGTTCTTTCATCTTCAGCACTTCAGGAGTGGAGGGTATATGGAAGTAATTCTGATGACGGGAATTGCGCTGGGTCATCTGAATCATCAAAATTTAATCTTATCACAAGAGTATGAGGTCTAGGCTTTGCTGCATAAGCATACAACTGCTCATTGTTCTGAGATCATAAAAAAACACGTACACACTGAGAGGTTATAACGCATTTTCATGACTAAAACAGGTGGTATATATAGTTACCACTGCGCTTTAAAGGTTTCACAGCGAAAAAGTATTGTTAATGACACGCATGTATCAGTTGTGAATCCTCTCTTCCCGTACCTTTCTGGAGAATATAAAAACTAATACACATAACACAACTGTACCAGTCACTTTGCGTATGAAACGTTATCTCTCACAATACCCTAATTATATATGTCAGCTTATCAAACCTTGTTTATTACACCATTACGCTATGCTTTTCGACAATCCTACACAACCTGCTTCGACAATAACACTGCAGATTATTTGCACACATACGTATTCGTACCGAGGCGACAGTGTGAAATACACCAGATGATCGCAGACATCTTCAGAAACAACAAACTGTAACGAAAAGATAAAAAAAAAAAACATCGCTTACAAGTGAGTGACGCAGATGTCCCTAGGATCATAGTGCAAACATATCAAGCTCAATAAAAACGCATGCCAGAAAAATCGCATATGTTTTGCAACATTTGATTTTGCTCATTCCAGGTGACTTTTTATTTAATTTGTATTAACCATAAATTCAACCAATGTATTTTTGTAACACCAGCATGTAAGAGTAATGCAGTAAGCAAACTGTATACGCGTGCCTGATAATGGTACTGCCGTACCGAAACGCTAAGCGGAATCACGTAATAAACAGAGCTTGTTAGGACCATCACTCCCAGTGATAGTCCTAACAGTACCTGCCAGTCCATGTGGGATTTGTGGTGAACAAAGTCGCACTGGGACGCATTTTTCCCCCAAGTACTTCGGTGTTCCCCCCGTCAGCGTCATTCTACCAACGTTCCAAAATAATTCACTCATCTATCACCGAGATTGTAAACGGGAGCGTCGTTAAATAACCCTTCAATGATCACATGAAGGAGTATAAAGACGGGATGCACATTCAGCATGCAAAAAGCACAATTTTTTTCCCCCGAAACCCATACCGGAAAAGTTACTTTGCGTGACCTGACATTACCATGTCAAGCCTCCGAAGCACGAAGTGCATCTGCGAGAAAAATAAGCGTACGTAACGTTAAGTCCTTGTCCATCAGTAAACACGTTGCGTCTCGAAGTCTGAGTTTCTCACGGCGCTGTTTCAGGGAACACTGTGTCAATAGGTTCATGGCCCCCGACGTTTTCAAAGACCGTAACGCCACCATTTTCAAATGTCAAGGAGTACAAACATTACGGTCTTTCGAAATGTCAGGAACAGTTAACCCAGCGACACACAGTCACTATCCCAGAAGACCTAGATCCTCCACGCTGCATCTCTGCTACGAAAACCAACCTGATAACGCTGTCCAAATAAATAAGAGTAATCACTGTTTATTCTAACATATAAATACTCGTGTATTCAGTGGACAAACTGCTAAACTTCTTAACGTTAAAGCAGGCCATGCTTACAATAACAATTGTACTTTAAGGGGTTAAACTGGAAACAGAATGTGGGAAAATGTCTGGAGAACAAGTCAGTAGCGAACCGTTGTCAACACGGGTACTATAAGAAAAAAAAATCCCATTACAGGCCTGGACAGGCCCTGAGGGTTCCAAGAGATTAAGGTTCCCAGATTTCATGACAGTCGGCACATGAAGGTGGTAAGGTTGTCAGCCCTATGGACCGGCCGCCTTTATCCCCCAGGAAATATTCCTGGTACTCATTTCTGTTAGAGGCTGAGTCAACCCCAGGGCCATAGTGCGGCCGGAGGATTATGTCAATGAAAAATTCCAATGACACCATCGGGAATCGAACCCGCGACCTTCCGACTTGTAGTGCAGTGTCTCAACCAAATGCGCCACCGCGTACTCCGCACGGGTACCATAATGGGAATAAAATTTGCCAACAATCTGTACAACTGTGAACTTCTAAAACAGAGCACTGCTTCGAAAAACTGAAGCAGTAAATCACAGTTCGGTAGGGTATCGTGTGTCCCGCCAGCTCATTAGTGGTAGAATGACGATACGCGACTTCAGAACAATGCCGATAATGACGTACCCTGAGGCTGGAGAGGTGATATAGGGCTACATTCACAGCAATGTACGTAAAAACATAAAAGAGGCGTGCTCGCGTAACCACTGTTGCCTTGGAAAAGCAACAATTATTATTACATATTCCGAGTGTCTGTTTCTAGCCTTAGTTATCCAGTATGAAAAGCGCATGCGCCGTGTTATATTGTCACCTGTGGCCTGAACGGCTGTGCACTGTTTTTTTCACATTATCTCATAAACGGCATGATTTTCAGAGGGGGGGGGGAATTTACTGAACAAAAATGTGTGCTTTTGATTTTCTCTACAATTTTGGTCTAAAACACTTATCATTCTAAGAAGAACTCAGCGAGATATCATAAATATACATACAAGTTAATGTAGAGTACCCGTTATTAATGTCAGATTTTAATCACCTTGAATTCGTCGACGGATTTTCGAAAAAATAAATAAATAAATAAAATTTCTTGAACATCCGCCCAGTGGCAGCCGAGTTGTTCCATGAGGACGGCCATACAGATACGAGGAAGCTAATAGTCGCTTTTCGCAACTTTGCGAACGCGCCTACAAATGGTTCATGTCTATTACACACACGTCGCAACGTTTGAGTCCGCCCCCCCCCCCAATTTCTCCTTTTTTGCATTCTTTCTTCTCCGTCTCGACGTCTAAATTAATCAACAAAGCCATACCCAAAAGAGAGAATAAATCATTACGTTCATGTTCCGTACAGCACTGTACATAAAAATATAGGTCAAGCCCAACTTCCTCTTCGCTATGTCGCCTGCCTAATTCACACACACGTCTTCAGAGCCTGTGAATGTACCTACACACAGGATGCGGGCAGCCCCCCCCCCCCAAAAAAAAGATGCCAATAGTAGTCAGCATTCATGTTTCAATGCATCGGTGTACTGTATAGCATGACTGACGGATCTCATCAAACTTCAGCGGCAAGTGATTCGCTACAATGCGTGATTGTTAGTCATGATATGGCTTCCTTCAAAATGACAAATGGACGGGAAGACCTCACAAGGTCTTACCAACCTTTCACCCAGATGACCGTTTTCCCTCATTCAAGACTGGAACACGAGGGTCCTTTTTATAAAAGACGTGTCCTCTATTCCGACTGCAGCACATGTTGCTGTAAAACAGACTGTAATCTGAGGCCTCCCATCTTTAGCCACGTGGTAACCTACAGGCGGATTTGCAGCCTAGGCCAGTGTTTCCCAAACTTTTTTGCTTGCGGACCGATCTTGGCTTCGAAAAATAACCACCGATCCCCAAATCCTTGCTCACGTAGGTATAAATATAGCGTCCATACTATAGGTATAGAAAACTAGAAATTTATATCTCAGAACTGATTTTAGGTAGCTACGAATACATACCGGTTGCATGGTAAAAATGCATGGCATGATTTGACCTTAATTAAACTGACTGTAGCTCGCTTCGTGGGTACAGGATGTTCCTTGATTAGATCTCAAAGTAAAGAAGTTGTTCCATTATTTGTAACAAAACATTATTCCATTAATCATAAACTAAGCAAACTTCAAAGTGACCATTACAGAAATGTATCCACGGATTCGCTTTGAACTTGTCGCGGATCCCTTGGGATCCACGCAGCACACTTTGGGAACCAATGGGCTAGGCTGTTTTCTTGTTACTTCACGGTGCTCCATAGAACGTGGATGTCATGTACCACTGAAAAGTTTCTTGGCTCTAACGAATGGTTACGATCTATGAAAATGAAAAAAAAAAAAAATCCAGAAAGAGTAATTCGTCTTGATGAATGCAACAAAAATTCTGATACAGGCCACCTGTTCCCAGACGGTTTCCACCTGATGCCTCTCGAACTCAAGTACGCTGTACATGCAGGCTCGAAGGATTCCGATTCTTCAAAGGCTGATGAGAGGGAAGTCATTCTTAAACGTTCCGGGCCATTCTTTAACAGTTATTCAGTTCGTCAAGAAGTTTGCAGCTCCTATGATAACCGCAAGATCACTCCGTATTCAAAAAGGCACAACAGTTGACTGTCTCCAGCGCAATAAATCGACTTTGTTGAAGGACAAAGTTACAATATTTTGTTGAACTCCTTCTTCGTTCCTCGCTGGTTCGATCCCAGCTGGTGTAAGTGGATTTTTCATTGACATAAAATCCTTCCGATCGCACTATGGCCCTAGGTCGACTCAGCCTTTAACAGAAATGAGTACCAGGAGTATTTCCTGGGGGTAAAGGCGGCCGGTGTATAAGGCTAACAACCTACCACCATCCTGTGCCGTTGTCACGAAACCTGGGAACCTTAACTTCCTGGAACCCTCTGGGCCTGTCCAGGCCTGTAATGGGACTGCTTTACCTTTACCTCCTTCGTTCCGGTTTCAAATCTCGGAGCAGAGACCAGCTACCCCCATAGATTTTTTATGTAGGACTCAGTCCTGCAGCGAAAATGCTGAGAAACAACCTTAAATTACGTCAAAACCATTTCATTTCGAGTTTTTACCACTTCGATAATAGCGTGTCACCCTACGCAGTAACCTGACTCAAGCAGTACTCTTATGACTTGTATTCGGGTAGTGCGACGGTCCGGGGATCTAATCCCGGTGGGGGCGAGATTTTTCGTATCCGTCCAGACCAGAGCCTGGGGCTCACCCAGCTTCTTGTACAAAGGGTACTGTCTCTCACCTGGGGATAAAGAGGCCGGGGCGTGGCGTTGACAACCCACCTCCTCAACGGCCCAAGTTAAAGACAGAGTAGCATACCTCCTTTCCCCTTTTGGGCATTCATGGCCTGTTACAGGGTGAACTTTACATTTTCCGGTTCGAATTCTTGACGAGAACACATTCTATCCTGACTAGAGGAGATGGGTGTTTGTATTTTTTCCCAGGCAAATCATGGGACAGTACCTCCAACTGGACCACGACTGCTTCCTCCGTCTTTTCTGCCAATTCATTACGTACTTATCATCCTACAATTCGATGCTGTAAGATCTGCACCGGTGAGATTGTTGAAATACATGGTGTATCTAAAAGACTTGTGCAAACTTCATCACTTCCCCACACAAAAATAGGGAAAGGAGAAGATAACAATATAAATACGCGAACTACTTAGTTTTCGAGGTACAGCCCCCCTCGTTCCCCCGACCCCAATCCTTTACATTTTGGTCTGTGGGGACATTTTTAAGGCCCCCCCCCCCCGGTGTATTCAGCTCCCTGAAGAGATACTTCAGCAACTCTCTTTGACGTCTGTCAAACCATTCGCAACTACCTCGAGACCTTTGAAAGTGTGAGACAGCCAACAATCAGACGCGCCGATGCGTGCTTTCAGGTGGAGGACACTTTGAGCATTTGTGGATTGTGACTTGATAAACAATAAGAACAGGTATTAAAATGGTAAAGCGTACTGTAAATGTTATACGTCATTTGTAAGTATAATATTACATACTTCAAGTATTTACTTTTGAATTATTATTACAGTCAAACTCAAAAATCACTCTTTTCTGGCCATACGCTTATACCAAAAATTTGTTTGTTTTGATGGGAAGAACTCACCCTTAAATTATGTCTAAGCACTTTATAGACACACAGTATAAACCACAAATGCCGAAAATACTGCACCGGGCAAAACAGCTATGAATGAACCACGATTTTAGTAGTGGGTCGGAAGACTGTGTATGAAGGTCTAATTAAGCAGTGAGATACCGCAACTACGTGGGGGAACAAGAAACACCTGTGCGGCCTAAAAAGACTTGCGCTGAAGCATACAAACTACATGCAATGCTGTCTTACTGGTCTGCCACAACCTTGGAAGGTAACCAACTATGTAAAACTTAACCTCAAAGTACACTTCAGGAAGCCCCTTCGGGCAAAGGATCGCGCGCGTTTTGTATAACAATAATAATAACTGCCATCCTAAAAGCATACCGTCATGAAGTGTCTAGATTGACCATTTCGCTCATAGCTGCAGATTAGAGTAAGAACTTACCATTACAAACGATCACCTCCAAACTGAACAAGTATCAGAACGGCATCTTTCTTCCGCTTCGATTCACACACGGTTTCAAAAACGTCTTTTTGCGATTATATACGTCTGAATGGTGAGTATCCAATGCTGAATGCAATACCTGGTCCCAAGAAACAGCCAATAAAAGGAAGCCGGAGAAAACAACACAATGAGGAACTTCACAATTTTTAAGCTACTATTCACCTAGTATCAGGTTCTGTGAAAAGCTCAATCAGAAAACATGAAAATGAATACAAAACTTTAGCCGAGAAACTGAAAGGAAGACAACACTTAGCACACGCGCAGAATGGAGGGTAAAATTAAAATGAATTTTATATACAAAGAGTTTGCAGTGAAGATAATATTGAAATAGCTAACGATGAGATTATATTGTGAGCTTTTGCGAACATGGTCACAAATCTTCAAATTCCATAAAGGCAGGAAGTACCTTGACTAGAGGGCAACAGTCAGCTTTTCAGAAAAGACTCCGCACCACTCAACTTTGTTACACGCAGTCTTACTCTTTACTTGTTGCCGATATAAACACATTTCTGACTACATCCTAGTGGCTCGAGACCACTTCAATACTATCCTCCAATCTATGGCTAGGGCTCACTTGATCTCATTCCTTCGGATTTTCCGACTAAATGCTGTACGCATTTAACAGCCTCTAATGTACTGTATGATCAATCTCGTACACCGCACTTGCAAAAGAAAATTCTTTTTTTTTTTGTTACTAGATATTACGTTATGTTCAAACTTTTCCCACTCTGGCCATATACGGTAGCCCTGTAAGTCACACGGTAGATAAGACAAACCCTCGCGGCTCTTTACTACCTGGAAATAACTTGCAGTATTAAGTCCGTCCTATTATAACCCTGATAACTCGTAGTGATTAATGCCTGATATAAAAATTTCATAAACAAAAACATCTGAAAGGTTATAACATATTTTTATCATTTTAGGCCCCATTCCTTTTTGTCATGCCATTTGATACTCACGCAACGAGACAGGCACGCATACAGTCCAGTTCCCCTATCTTGATACTTGCGGGCTGAGGAAGTGGGGAAAGACGAAGGAAAAGGGAAGTGCAAGGTATGAGGCTAGTACCTGATTTATGGCACGAGATATCACTGAAAAATGTCAGTCCCAAACACATCGGCCGCTAGAACGTTAGTAGTTGCTGAGTCATGTGCCCTTGCCAGGCGAACACCCACCCCATCCTGCCAGCATTGTTGAAATTCCTTCCAAGTTTCTAGTTACCACAACTGAAGAGTAACTGCGTAAGAGCACGCGCGTGTGTGTTTAAATGCAAAGCAACTGCACAAACAGCGATTGCCAATACAGTTCGCACATTTGGAAGTCAAGCTCCTGGTCAGAAGTGCGTATGGATCCGCTAGATCCTGCAGCCGGAGAGGTTTTCCGTGGTTTTCCTTTGTTATAGTAAAAATGCCCAGTTGGCACACACATTCACGTTACACTGCATGCTTCTCATGTGGTCCTCCGCACAGAAATTTCAAAATTTTCGCCTAAACGCATCCTTCCAAACGTCACCACGGTATCACGTTATGCTACATAAAATTCCAAGATTTCCCATACAATAAACTGATGGATCTACTTGTCTAAATATTGCCAACGACATGCACCAAATTCCAAAAGTTTTCTCACAATCGGTAAACATTCTGAAATGTTTCAGTGTGGCCACCACCATCGTCAGAGAATTCACATTGCAAGCCAAAACACCGCTGTTGTAAACTGTTTGTCTTGTTATGCACCCACCATAAAATCCACATCGCGTCCTTTATTACATAAAATTGGTGGATACCAGGTGCGCAACATCGTTGGCGTTGTCAAACACTGTAGAGGTAAAACTATAATCATAGACGAAATTCTTCCATAATATAAGAATTCCAGCAATAGTTGTCACACTGGCAACTACGAGTAATAAGTGCAAAACAAGATTAACAGTTTTCACAAGGCGAATTCCCTGACGACGGCGGTGGTCACACTGAAACATGTCGGAATATTTACTGATTGTGTGAGAACTTTAGAATTATTAATTGTATGGGGCATATCGTGGGCAATATTTAGAAAAATAACTTGGTCAAATGCACAGTTTGAAAAACGATGTAAAGTTAGAAAGATGTAGCTTAAACTAATATATAATCTCAACGAAAATATACAATAAAAATTAAATTCCTTTGTTTTATACACAGTCTTCTGCAATGTAAAACATTGGTCTCTACAGTTCATCCTTTCGAGAAAACCATCAGTTTTTGTTAGGCAACATATTCGGCAAATCAATTCATGAAAATAAGCTATATACATTTATCTTAATAATACATAAAGTGTCAATGTTCTGTAATTTTTGTGATACTTCCTAAACCCTTCTGTACCCTCTACTCGGAGAAAAGAACAAGACGTAGACAGCAGAACCCAATAAATATTAGAAAAACACGAAAAAGACTTTCCTTAAGACGGAAGAACAGAGGTGATACTGAAACATCACCTACTTAAAAAGGGGCTTCGCCTGTTAAATCTGGCGGCTTTTTTTCACACTTTTGTTGATAATATTCAGCACTAAAACTAAACTCCGTGGCCTTAGTCCGCACGCGAACTATACCGACAGAGCGGCCGCCGCCGGTCGGCGAAGTTAGTGCCAACTTTTAAGGATAGAGGGGTGTCACGTGGTCAGCGCAACGGGTCCCCACAGCCGTTAATCTCTGTTTTCTAGACCTGGAGCCGTTACTTTTTTCATTCAAGTAGCTCCTCAATTGACCTCACGAGGCTGAG
>Ga0123353_10017258_pt1 | contig 10600 bp, 7 predicted proteins | sample TergutLab28metaG_3_FD_92763 | JGI IMG/M metagenome (GOLD analysis project Ga0123353, IMG submission 92763) | Labiotermes labralis P3 segment gut microbial communities from Petit-Saut dam, French Guiana - Lab288 P3 | ecosystem: Host-associated > Arthropoda: Insects > Digestive system > Gut ... | reverse complement strand
GGTCTTGTTGGTGTGTCTAGGCTTGATGGGGATGGTGGTTTGGTTTATGAGGCTTGGGGTGATGGTGGTGGTGATGATGATTGTTGGTAGGGTCTAATTAATTTGCGCGAAGCGCTTTGTTCTGTAGTCTGGGAGGGGGAAATTATTTTGGGAAAAGACACAAAGCCCTTATGAAGATAAGCTTTAAATATTTTTACATACACAATAATTCTATGAAAAATGGAGAAAAATGAAAAATGAATGTTTTTAAAAACAAAGTAATGATTTCGACGATGACAGTGCTTCTAATACTCTCTTTTGCTATCTCTATGATTGCAGTGCCAAGTGCAAGTGCACAAACTGAACGAAAAACCTTTCCGTTTGTTGACGCAGTTCCAAAAACAGTCGGTGTTGGCCAAGCATCTCTAATTAACTTTGGTTTGCTAAACCAATTAAATACAGATGGTGATGGCTGGAACGTGACCTTAGTAGTCACTGACCCTGATGGCAAAGTTGAAAAATTTGATAGGATGACATGGTCTACTGGTACAGTCGGTATGCACTATACACCAACAAAAGAAGGTAACTATACCCTACAGTGCTTATTTGAAAACGTAACATACAGAAGTACTCGTTATGCATCAAGTGAAAGCGAGAACGCTACCTTAACTGCATTAATAGATTGGTATAAACCTTGGTATCCAGGACATAACCTTCCACAAGAATACTGGTCTAGACCAGTTGATTCACAATTACGTGAATGGGGTCGAATTATGGGTAGTTGGGTACAACCTCCAAGTGCGGTCACTGGTACTGGATTATACACCATGGCCCGATTTAATGAGGGTCCAGAGAGTGCACACATTTTGTGGAGCAGACCAGTTGGCGATACAATGGGTGGTGTAGCAGGCGGAACATATTATACTGATAATGCGGGCAACGAAGTAGCAGATGGTATAGCCTATCAAAACGGTGATGCATATGAAGGTAAATTTGCCGGTTCAGTTGTTATTGCAGGTGTTTTATACTACAACAAATATACCAGTGCAGGAAACAACCAAACAGTTGTTGCAGTTGAGTTAAGCACAGGGAAAACGCTGTGGGAAAAATCATTCAATTTTGGTAGCAGTGGTGCTAACAGAATTAACCGAGGACAAGTACTTACTTGGCTTTGTCTAAATAACCGTGGGGTATTTTCATATCTGTGGTTTGTTAGCGGAACTACAATGTATGCTGTTGATCCAAAGACGGGTGACTGGAAATACACAATGACCAATGTTCCAGCTGGGACTATCTATGTTGGTGAAAACGGTGAAATGCTAAAATATCAGGCGGTAAACATTGGAACTACTGCAAGTCCAGTTTGGCAACTACGTCAATGGAACTCTAGCTTTGTTGTAACCCAAGGTAAGGTCGGTATGGCGGAAAGTTGGGGTAGCCAAATACAAGGCCAAACATATAATGCAACTGAACGTGGCTATGACCATAACATGACAATAAGTGGAATAACATCCCTGCCAGGTCAGACCACTACTGGAAATAACGCTAATCAGACAGTTACTCCAATAGTTGCGTTTCCAGGTGATATGGTTGTTTTTGGTAGTGCCTCAGTGACTAGCGGTAACGGTGTAACATTGACTGGTATTAGTCTTAACGAAGAAAATCCAGGATACGTTATGTACAGCAACCGAAATTGGGCTGCACCTGCAGATTGGGAAGGTCTTTCGGGATCACAAACAATGTGGGTGTGCTATAGTGAAGAGGAACATGTAGCCGTTTACTGGGTAAAAGAAACCACAACTAACTACGTTTTCGACTTAAACACAGGCAAATTCATGTGGCAATCAGAACCACAAATCTTTGCAGATGCATGGACTGACTCGCCTTCTTACGAAAGAGCTATTGCTTACGGTAAACTCTATACAGCAAGTGTTGGCGGTATTGTATACTGTTATGACATTAAGACTGGTAACATAGTTTGGACATACGAAGCAAAAGATCCATACATTGGTGAATCTTACCTTGGTGAGAACTGGTGGCTAATTATGACTTTTATCACAGACGGTAAAGTCTATTTTGGTCACATGGAACACTCAGCTCAGGAGCCTAAACCAAGAGGTGCACCATTTTTGTGTCTTGACGCAGAAACTGGTGATCTTATTTGGGAAATTGACGGCGCATTCCGTCAGACTCGTTGGGGTGGCCGCGCACTTATTGGTGATAGCATCATGGTAACAATGGATACATACGACAGTCAAATTTATGCAATCGGTAAAGGTCCGAGCTCAATGACAATCTCAGCACCTGACGTTGCAGTAGCAGCAGGTACACCATTTGTAATCAGAGGAACGGTCATGGATATCTCACCAGGTACACAAAGCGACATTTTACAGATGCGATTCGCTAATGGAGTTCCAGCAGTATCGGATGAAAGCATGAGCGAATGGATGTTATATATCTACAAAAACTTTGAGAGACCAAACGATGTCAAAGGGGTTGCCATAGACATTTGGGCATTTGGTCCAAACGGTGAAGAAATACACATAGGTGAAACAGTGAGTGACGCATCTGGCAAATTTGCTTATACATATGCACCAGACGCTGCCGGCGACTATGAAATCTTTGCATACTTTATGGGATCTAAATCATACTATGGCTCATTCGCAAAAACAGATATGACCGTAATGGCTGCGCCAGAACAAATAATACAAGAAACACCACCATATGAATGGTACATTGTTGGCATGGGCATTGCAATCATTGCAGTTGTTCTCGTCGTTGGTCTGTTGAATAAAAAGAAGTAAATAATCAATATAAACTAAAATATCCCTTCTTTTTTTCTATGTTAAAGCCTTTTTGCTCTGACCATTATTTGTGATTGTTTTTTGTAGTTAACGAATTTATGGCAGTGTCCTAATTAAGATTTGTTAATCCGAAATTCCCGAGTTTTTACCTCCCATACTTTTGTAATGATTTAAAATTTACCGTTATTTTACAAATTTATCGACAAATTACAGTTTTTTCAACACACCCAACAAACCTATATAGCAGGTAAACCATACCTACCACATAACCCTAAATTCCCGTAAGTTAACCTCCATATGAGCAAAGAAAAAATCGCCAAAAACACAACAAAAAACCCTAAAAAAGACCCAACACAACATCAAACAACAAACAAATTCTCACAAACACACACAAAAACAAAAAAACAGTGGCAAAAGTGGCAAATGACATATACAATAAGTACTAACATATAATCAAAATAACCCCAAAACAGCCTCCCTTTTTGGGGCATCAACGATTATAAGATATAATAACAAAATACCCCACAACCACCCTACCAAGAAAAAAAGAAATACAAAAAACAACCCAACAAAGAACACCAACAACTAACCAATAATGGAAAAACCACAAAAACTCAAAATCTTCATGAAAAAACATATTACCAAGCACGCAATAACATTGTAAAAGCAACAACATATGTGAGAGAGACTGAAAAATGGTTTACTCTACCATAATAATCCCTGTAAAGATATGTGTGTTAACAGATTTTCGTCTAAACTTTACAACTCTTCAGTCAAAACAAGTTAATTGGAGAATGTAAAAAATGACTACAAAAATTTTATGTTTATTAAAAAAACACAAAATATTGTTTAAAGGTTGATAGCCATGGGTATTTTAACTTTTAACGCAAATTGGCCCAGTGGTTCTGCTGGATCAGGCAATGTTCCCACCGACATTTATATCACCGGTACTGATTGGCAATATACGCCTCTCTACATGCCCGGTAACGCAGGAAATTTAGCTAAGTCTGGGTATCAATGGTTGGGTTGGTCTACATCTTCATCTGCTTCTACGCCTGATTATACTGGTGGAGAATTTTGGCAAATGGCCAGCGACTTTTTTGGGTGGGATAATGAATGGGATACGGTAACTTTGTATGCTGTGTGGACTGCAACTTCACCGCCCACAACCCATACAGTATCATATCATGGTAATGGGAATACAGGCGGTTTTGCTCCAAATGACCAAAATAGCCCCTACAATAGTGGTTCAACTGTTACGGTGTTGGGTAATACAGGTGGGTTAATAAAGGTTGGTTATCGGTTTTTGGGTTGGAACACCAACTCTTCAGCTACGTCTACACAATATGTAGCTGGTAACACTTTTAACATAAGTGCTAACATCACCCTCTATGCGGTTTGGAAGCAAACCTTCACCCTAACATACCATGGCAACGGCGCTACGGGGGGGAGTGTGCCAAATGACAGCAGTAATCCTTATGATACTGGCTCAACTGTGACGGTTTTGGGTAATATTGGTAATTTGGTGAAAAACAATCACACCTTCTTAGGATGGTCCACTAACTCAAACGCGTCCAGCGCACAATATACCCAAGGTTCAACCTTTACTATATCTCAAAACACCATTTTGTATGCGGTTTGGCAACCAAACCCAACATACTCTCTAACATATCAGGGCAATGGAAACACAGGCGGATCTGCTCCCAGTGATAGTAATAGTCCCTACCAAAATGGTTCTACCGTCACCGTATTAGGCAATACAGGCAATTTAGTAAAAACAGGCTACCGATTTTTAGGCTGGAACACAAACTCCTCAGCCACCACACCCCAATACACAGCTGGCAACACCTTCACCATAAATGCTAACACCACCTTGTATGCGATTTGGAAACAAATCTTTACAGTAACCTATAACGACAACGGTGCCATCAGCGGAACTGCCCCCAACGATGGCAGCAGCCCTTATGATACTGGATCAACAGTCACCGTATTAGGTAATACGGGTAATTTGGTGAAAACTGGTTACACCTTTTTGGGATGGGCTACCAGCAACTCTGCGTCTTCTGCACAATATACTGCAGGCAACACCTTCACCATAACCCAAAACACCACTCTCTACGCCGTTTGGCAAGCAATCCCCAAATACACCATAACCTATGATGGTAATGGAGCTACACACGGAACAGTACCTACAGACAATAACCAATACCAAACAGGCACACCTGTCACCGTACAGGCTAATTCGGGAAATCTTGAGAGAGCAAGTTATACGTTTTTGGGTTGGGCTAAAAACAGCAACGTTACTACGGCAGAGTTTGCTGTAAATGGAAGCACCGTTACCCCACCTACATTTATTATGGATGTGGGTAATGTTGTTTTGTATGCTGTTTGGGTGTCTAATAGTGGTGGAGTTTTTGATGGTGGGGTGATTAATAATTCTTTGGAGATTAAGTGCAAGTTTCCTTCTCTTTTGGAGGTTTGGGCAGATGTGAATGCTTGGATGACTGCTCCCGTTGGAAGTTTGCCTGATTATAGTGCTTATTTGCGATTTACCAACAAAAATTCTTCACCTGCGCTTTCCACAGACATCTATGGCATAGCCTTTAAGGATAAAGATAGTAACTATTATGTTTCGGGTATTGGTATAAATGATAGTTTGCTTGTGCGCAAAAATCTTTATGCTCAATTTGGCAGTATAGGTGAGTTATCTGTACCAACAAAGTTACAGGTGGACATTATTGAAAACTTTGTCTCAAGCAATAAGGACTTAGTTATTAAAGCAAATGTTGGAAATGTAATAAAGCTTGATGGTAATGTGCAAATCACGGGTACACTAACAGGTGGGGGCTCAGGTGGAGGTTCGGGTAATTGGAATGGTGGTGATGTTACTAAGGATATTGTGGTTAAGGGTAAATGGGCATCTCTCCTAGAAGATGGCGTAAGCACTGATGTTAAAGATTGGTTGTGGACTATGCCTATTGATTGGCCAGACCATAGTGCATGCATTAAATTTGTGGATAAAACGACCGGTAACTGGATCGACATGTTTGGTTTATCTATATCTAATGGCCAAGATGAGGGGCCTACTCTTTGTGTTGGCTATAATTTGATGTATCGTGGTGACTTGGTTGGTAGAGGTATTTGGAAATCATATGAAGGCGGCGCCATTTTACATGGTGGTTACAATAGTGACAATGTAACGAAGAAATGTGGGTGGGCTCCCACAGCCAACCCATTCATTTGGCTCGCAGAAGGTTCTGTTGATTCACGTTGCAACACTTTAGAGATTCGTAATGGTAAAAATTTTGTTTGGGGATGGGCACACCTAGAAGCAAATAATCTTCTTTGCCATGGTTTTGTAGGTACTAATTACCTAAGTGCCCTCAGTGGATCTGGTAACATTACTTTGAACAATCACCTTATACCGTATAGTAATCACACTACAGATTTAGGTGCCCTGAATTTGGCATATCGCAGCATTTATGGATTACATATTCACGCAGCAAACGTTGACGCCTCATTAGGTGTAAAAACAGAAGACATCTACAGCCCCACAAAACCAAACAGCTACATCCGCTACCGTTCGACAGGCAACCTAATAACATTAGATGGCAACGTAACCATCACAGGAACCTTAAACGCAACATCCACCAACCCATTTAACCAAAGCCTAAACACAAACAACTCTGTACAATTTGTTAATGTAACATCAACAGGAAACATTATTCCAGCCTCAAACTTAACTGGAAGCGTAGGCTTAAACGGTCAAATGTGGAACGCAGGATACATTCAAAACGTTTACGCCTCAATGCTACAAGCAATTGGAAGTGTAAACACAGACACAATTAATGGCGTAAGCAGTAACAGCGGAAACGGCTTACTTATACAAACCTACAACAACGGTTCTTACCCCCTTAGAATTCGCGCATCAAACGTTGTACCTTTCTCTAACAATACAGGTCAGTTGGGGACAAGCTCTACTATGTGGGGCTCTTCATACATACAAAACATGCATGGCTCTATGTTACAAGTTATTGATTATGTAAATACCGATACCATTAACAGCACAAGCAACCGTTACATGTTAATACAAACCTACAATAACGGTGCCCAAAATCTCTATTTAAGAGCTGCTAATGTGCTTCCTTGGTCATATGCGACAACAATTATTGGAAGTCAAGCCAACTATTTTGCTGGTGTGTGGATGGGAACTTGTGGATATAAAAACCAGTATAATTTCGGTTGTGAGCGTAGTAAAAGTGGACAGGTATGGGAACCGTTAATCAAAAATACGGAGTCAGCGTTGAAAATTTTAGCTCATGAAGTTAAAAAAACAGTGCGGCACATAACTTATAGTGGGGAGGCAGATGATGAGATTATTTGTGTATGTGGTAAATCTGTTAAACGTCCTTGTCCTGAGTGTGAAGAGGAATGGTTAGATCGGTACTGTAAAAATACTGGAGAACGAAATGAAGCTGCTAGTTTTCTGATTCTTGAACATGCAGCTGCACTTGCTAAGATGCAAACTTTGTTAGATGAAGCTAATCAGAGGATTGTGGTGTTGGAGAAAAAGTTGGTTGCAAGTAAGGGGTGGATTAATTATGGAAAATAATTCTAAACCTGTGGTGTTGTCGTCTGATGTGCAGCAGGTTTTAGGTAAGCTTAATGTACGTATGACGGATTTAATGGAACAAATAAACATTGTAATCAAAGTATTAATTGAGGAAAATATGACACTGCAGATTAAACTGGACAGTATACAAGCCCAACAACAGCAAATGTTGCAATCTAACAAAGAGAAGAGGGCGTAAAAAATTTACACAAAAACTTTTTGTGTTATAGACAATATAAATGGGCGATGAGTTATTATGGTACTAAGTAAAAAATTTATTTTGCTACTAACTGTTATATTAATTGTGTTAAGCGTGATGTTGGTTGAGTCTTGTGTAGCGCCTGTGACTGTTCCTGCAAATCCTAGTGCTGCTCCTGAAATTGTCTCAGTAGAAATACACAATAACCCTATAATTAAACCACCAACATATACAACCAATCCTTACACTGGCAAAGAAGAAATCATCTCCTCAGGAGGACCATACGCTCCAAATGGAAGCATCATAATAACGCTAAAAAACCAACCCTTCACAGCCCACACCGATCAAAACGGTAACTATGTCAACAGATATTATAGTTTCTTTTTAGGCGATAGCGCTGTTCCTCTGTATGCAGTGTATCAGTCAGATTCTGCGTTTACTGTTGTAACTTTTACATATGGAATAGCAGATCCCTCTCCGACAAAATTGGATTTTTATGCGGAAGGTGGGCGGATAGTTTTTCGCGTTCAGGCAGTAATTGGATATTTTAACCCAGTGATCACGTTTGGAGATGTTGCAGTTTATGAAGGGGAGGGCAGTAAAATGACTGAAATTACGTTAGAAATACCCTCTATGCACGATAAACCAGGTACATCAAATCCCAATATAAACCCCACTTCTGTTGCCCCATCAGCATCTGACCAAAACACTATGCCACCTTTAGGGGATCCAAAATTTCGTTGGCTATATAACCTAATATTTATTGTTATGGCTGTGTGTGTTATTACAATTCCTCTGGTAATTGTTGCATACCACTATGGTCAAAGAAAAAACAAACACTGCCCAAACAATAACCCCTTTAACACCCAAACAAAGGATACGTACGAGGTGAAAACAGTATGACTGAGCAAGAGCAAAGGCAAAGTGAAATTTCTCCTGTGGTGCAGCAGGCGTTGGCTAAACTTAATGTACGTATGGCAGATCTAATGGAACAAATAAACATTGTAATCAAAGTGCTAATCGAGGAAAACATGGCATTACAAGCAAAACTTGACAACACACAACCACAACAAACAAACAAAGAAACAAAAAAATAACACCCATTTTTTCCATTGAAAACACACTTAACACATCCAACATGACAATGCATTTTTTCTCAACACCCCGATTTTTCCATCCTAATTTCCCGGAAAAATTATACATAGGTGGAGAAAACATTTGGAAAATGTGACTAAAATTGGAAAAACGGTTTAAAACCGTAACTTTTCAAAGTTGCCCCTATGGAATTTTAAGCAGGTCAGAAAAAATTTCCTGAATCTCTTCAACCTTTTTCGGCAAAGCACACAAATACTCACTACCACTTGCTTCAACAATCATACGCATCTTAGAAAGTTCAAACAAAACCTCCCGAACCGACACCACACCAACAAGCTCCTTCTCACGCAAACGCCTCAAAATCTTAAAATACAAACGCATAGCCAAAAACACCACCACAAAAAAACCCCTAACAGCCTCATCACAACCCAAACACGTACGATCAGCCTCCAAATCATTCTTCATAAAATCAAACACCTGCTCAATCTCCTCACGAGCCTTATACTGCTCAAACACAACCCGCGGCTCAACATCCAAATCCGACAACACCCCAAAAACACCAGCCAAACGCCCCTCAAACCCATACTCCTCCATAGACAACTTTTCCTTAAACACCTGCAAAAGCAAATGCTCCTCAACCAACCTACCCAAAGAAGGATCCTTAAACAAATACAAAAACCCATACTCACCACAACACACCTTATCACAAGCAATCATACGACCCTTGCCCGTCTTCTTTTTCTTTCTACCATACTCAAACACACCCTCAAACACTATAGCCGGCGGCAAAAAACATGAATTCTTCATCAAAGGCGCAATATAATGAATACCCTCCTTTTTCAACTCTAAAAGCAACTCATAAGAATTAAAACCGCGATCCACAATAAACCCAATATCGGTACTTTTGTAGTGTTCTTTAAAGTATTTGAGAATCTTTACCTCCTTTAAGGAACCATAAAACACGTCTACTGCAACAGGTAAAAATGAAGTGGTAGAGAAAGCCATGGCTACTTTTATTTGTCCGGTTTGTTCCCAGTCGGGGTTGTAGCCGTGTTCTGCTAAGAGCAGGTGTTTGCTTTGAGACAGTATAGAGGTTAAATCATAAAAGAGCATGCTTTCCTCTGGTGTTAGGTTTTGGAATAGGTCGTAGGTTTCTTGGGTCATGTAGCCTATGTCTTTTAGTATGTTTGTCACGTTTTTTTGGGTGAGGTTTAGGTTTGTTTTTGTTGAAATGTAGAGGTCGTTGTAGATGGTTTGAGTTAAGCGGATGGGGCTGGGGTGTAGTGCTCGTATTATGGAGAGGGTGATTAACTCGTTTTTGTGGGGTAGGTTTGTTTTTGTGTTTTGTATGTCTTGTGAGAGGTTTAGGAGTAGTTGTGGGCTGCCGTATTGGTAGGTTTTGGTGGTTGATTGTTTGGTTTTTTGTTTTTTGGGGTGGTATGTGCCGTCGGGTGTTATTTTGCCTATGCTTTGGCTGTGTTTTTGGGGTTGTTTTTTTTGTTTGTTCCAGGTTGTGTGGATTTTGTTTATGTAGTAGTGGCCTTTTGTTAATCGTATTTGTAGGGGTGTTTGGTGTTGTTGTTTTAGTTTTTCGAAGGTGGTTTGTATGGGTGGTGGCACATTTTTCATAGGGGTAATATAGGGGCAACTTTATTTAAGGTTTGCGGCTAAATACATGAACAAAGCACAAAACAAACTCTAAACATCAACATAGGGGCAAAAAAGTAAAGTTACGGTAACGTAATTATTTTTATAAAATTTAATATTGCTAATTTTTTGATGAAAGCAAAAAAAAAAAACGTTCAGTTACGTTTCAAATAAAAACGTTTTTTTCAATAATATATCTGTGTGTTTTATTTAAATTAGATAGTATGTGTGGTTTATGTTTACTTGTGAAAAATTGTTGTTTGT
>Ga0123353_10017257_pt1 | contig 10600 bp, 4 predicted proteins | sample TergutLab28metaG_3_FD_92763 | JGI IMG/M metagenome (GOLD analysis project Ga0123353, IMG submission 92763) | Labiotermes labralis P3 segment gut microbial communities from Petit-Saut dam, French Guiana - Lab288 P3 | ecosystem: Host-associated > Arthropoda: Insects > Digestive system > Gut ... | reverse complement strand
TTGTATAACATGTTGTGGTCTACCGTGTTATGATACCGTGCAGTCTGGTAGCTAAAGATGAATATCTCGAAGGAAAATACTGCCTCCATATGCAGGATAGAAGAGAACTTATAAACTAATCTTTTTACGAATGAGTGATTTTGAGAATATATATATATATATATACACACACCGGGGGTTCTGGGGATAAAGTGACTGGGCCTGAAGATGATCGCCTCCATCTAGTGCTGAGGTTAAGAATGAGTGGAGCTATACCTTTACTCTTCCTACATACCTTCTTCATGGCGCGCACAGAGACAAGTTTACAGACAGATACACCCACTAATATACCCAGCAATTTATTTGCAAATTGGAATCGAACGTCACAGATTTTCTGAAAATCACTCATTCGTAACAAGATTAGTTTGTGAGTCCTCTTCTATCCTGCATATGGAGGCAGTATTTTCCTTCGAGATATTCGTCTTTAGCTACCAGACTGCACGGTATCATAACACGGTAGACCACAACATGTTATACAAGGGAACATCTGACCGACACAAACAACAACGATCAGAGGTCCTACACCTAAAAAATGTGACTTAATTCTTTTTTGACCTGAGTTCCAGATTGTTGGTCCTTGCCACAATTCTAGCCTCCTTGTTTCTGGACGCTTGTGTGGTGCACTACATAATAACGCTGTCACTATTTAATACGTCATACCGTCGAATAGCAAGTCTCACAAATGGACAATGAATTCGGAAGAATGTGGAAGTGATCGTGGTGTGTTCATGGATGGACTGAGGAATACCACGATACACGACTCAAGGCAGCCAGATTGCTGTTCGAGATTTGAACCCGAAAGCTGCCAAGTCAGTGGCAGTGGTCACTGCTCGACCGCGGCGTTCGCTATACGACATGTTAACAGGTTCGAAGGTAGTCAAGAAGTTCTCCACATTGTATGGAACCTGAAGGTTCATTACCGCATTCATAATCACCCGCCACTTTTCCCTATTTTGAACCAGAGCAATCCATTCCATGCTTCCCCATCCCACTTCATGAAGTTCCATTTTAGTATTATGCTCCCATATTTACGGGTGGTTACCTGTCATGGAGCGCGGGGGTGGGGAGAATAAAGGGGAGCAGTCACGTTTCATTTAGTGCCGAAGTTTAATAAAGAACAGCATGTACCTCCTCTTCCCCACCTCTTCGCGGCGTGGCGCTAAATTAATTAAATACTGAAACAGCGGTGGCTTTACACTGCGTTCGGGTCAAATGAATGCCTAATTGACGTGCGCGGAATTAAATCTGACCAGGGCAAGTGTTGTGTCTGTGGATAGTGGAAACTGCTGTGTCTTTGACGTTGTCGCCGACATCCCTCTGTGATATATAAACAGCAGAAAGGTAGCTTCAGCTGTCACTGGCAACGCATTGTGTGACAACCCACAGAATGTAATTTACATAGAAGTGAAACGTAGCTTCCTTATATTATGGTGATCTAATCGACGGATTATGATTCCTTCGCAGATACGTTCGGCATACTATTTTACTTTGAAATTCCACTATTTGACTGATGCGATATGAAGAGCGAGCGAATACGCTGAAATACTGTATATTACACCGAAGCTCTCCTGCGTTGATCAGAATCAAAATTAACGAAAAATTGTACCCCGCCCGCCTTATTTTTTTGAAAAGCTTCCCTTTCACCCTCGAAGTGCTGGAGAACAGTTTTAATGTTTTAACGTATTGTACATTTTTTATAGTTGAATATATTAATTTACAATCTAATTTTTATCCACTTTCGGCTTTTACAACTTTAATTTTTGTAAAGTTGAAATCTCAGCTATCTGAAAAGTATCTTTTTAATGGGTAGTATTTAAATAATTTTTCTTCATCTATATTTTTAATTGCCTGGCGATGGCTGCTCCAAAAGCCGAAACATGTAGCAGGCAATAAATTTTAACAAAGAGCTAAGCTGTGACTGACGGTTTTCTCTTTCTCTCTGTTGAAACTGCAGTGACTTGATGGTTTTGTTGTGTACTAGACGGTACGACAGTTTGCATATGCCTCGGAATGGAAAGCTATTTTGAAGTTATAATTTATGACAGAGATTCCTTTTATATTCCTGTGCAGTTAGTGTGTGCGTTTGTTTAATTTGAACTGTGTGTGAAGTGCTAGATAAAGTATCTCTGCTTATTTAAGCTTGACGTTATGAAGGCGTATTGCAGGAGTGGATATAACAGCTGCATATACAAGTATGTGCCGTATAACGACGTTTCGGTCAACGACGGACCGCATATACGACGGTAGTCCCATAATATTATAATATATTATAATACCACTGTGTTACAATTGCCTACAGTATTCAGTACAGTAACATGCTGTACAGGTTTGTAGCCTAGGAGCAATAGGCTATACCATATAGCCTAGGTGTGTAGTCGGCTACACTGTACTGTCTAGGTTTGTGTTAAGTACACGTTAGCACAACGACGAAGTCACCCAACGACGCATTTCTCATAACGTATCCCCGTCGTTTGGCAACGTCTATCTGTATTTGTAACTTGGTATTAAATGGAGGTGTGCGTTCTGTTTCCCACTTGGAAGGCTAACCTTTTCCGTTTTTATAGGAGGCTGATGGGCTCCCGGTACTGATTTGGCTGTCGTGGCAAAGTGGAAAGTCTCTGCCTTTGCCTGGAATCGAACCCCGGTTTTCTGTTGTTTAAGTTAGTGACTATACCAGCTGAGCTATCTCAGTTCTGTATGAAATCCATCCTGTAAAGGAACATTGAAAGCAGGCATTCCTTTCAAATTCCAATAAAATGTATCAAATTTAATTACAAGTTTCTATTTGAAATACAAGCAAGCTTATTCGATACTAAAATAATCTGAATTGCTGCCAACAATGTGTAAAACCGAATTTATCGGATGCTGAACTTTTGAACAAAACAATAACTGGTTATCTCCTCCTCAATGTTGGGCCAACACCAGGCTTGGTCTTAAATGAGTTGAACATTGTTACCATATTCTGCTTCTAGGAACACCTCGACAAAGTCAGAAGACATAAAATGGAAAGCAATTAGGCACAGGTAGTGTAAGCTCGAGAGAACTGCAGAACTGCAGAGTTTGGAAAGACATCTGTTATAAGTGAACAAAAGAATCGAGTTACGTAGGCCTATCTAAACGTAATTAACGAAGTTCCACCTTTGTTCTAAGTAGGGAGAGAATGGATGACTATCATTAGCCATCAAGACCTCTCGTTGCATTGTTTACCACAAAAACATCGCACTTCTACATAGAGTTTGCAAAGGGAACAAGATCGGTCCGATGGGGGAGAAGAGAGGGGGATCGGGTGTTCATTGGTTTTGGTGCGAGAACCTGGGAGGGGGGATATATTGATCATTTGCTGTACCCGCTGTCACACGTATGTGTGGTCTAGAAGCGGTGTTGTGGACGAATCTACGTTTTTGACGAAGATTCTACGATGTAAGGCCATGCCGTGGCTGAGGGGGTTAGTCGCCGGCTTCACGCCCCCGAGGCCCCGTCCCGTCTTGTTTTCGGTTCAGTCCATGTAGGATATATGGTGGACAGGGGCACTGGTACAGGCTTTTCTCCAAGTGCTTAGGTTTTACCCTGTCGCTACCGTTCCTCCAGTGCTCCATTCTAATATTTCGTCAATCTTCCGCTGACGTGTACAGACTAAGCATTTGACAGCGTCAAAATATACAGCTGTTTGGAGTTTACCATCAGCGACGACAAGGTAAGTGTAGATTTTCCTTGTCATCGAATACCGTAAGGCCACTGTAGTTTTAACGTAATATAGTTCATCCCGTAGTGTCCTAAGAAAATACTCGAAACAATGTTATTCAGGCTTACACAGCTGTTTTTATTTACAAGCTACATGTTTCGGTCTAGATATCAACCATCATCAGGCTAAAAAATTGCAACCATTAAAAGGCAGATAATACTGCAATATACCAAACATAATCACATTTTTTGCTGTATAACAATGAGATCCCACATCAAACGTATTTCTACCTGCCTTTTAGTGGTTATTTTTTAGCCTGATGATTATGATAAGTATATAGACCGAAACGTATGACTTTTACGTTAAAACAAGAACAGTTTTATTAGACTGCATAATATTGTTGTGAATATTCACTGCAGGTTCTCTGTACCGTCAGATGCAACAGTATTGCTCTAGCTTTTCTTTACCTTCCGATGCAACAACGTACCAAATGTTCACTACCAACAAATACAACAGAACTGCTTCGCGTTTCTTTAACAGCAGGTAACAAGACTCCGTGTACTGTCCTTACCGTTAGATACAACCATATTGCGTGAATGTATGGACATGTGATCTATGTCTTTCGCCTTACTGCCATCATCGCCAGCATTCCATTACACACAAGCCAGTTGTTGTGCTCTTAATGATTCATTCCAGCGTTAACCACATCCCTTAGAACAAGAGTCAGTATATCGCACTGAAATGCCTTTCTCATTCGTAATCCTGTACTCCAGTAGCTCCGAAATAATCTTGTTAACGTCTTGTTGCTGGTTTGTTGTTTAGGGTGTGTTTCGTGTTAGTATTTGTACTGATTTTCTTACGTCCTTCATGCACTTGATGTGTATGTCTATGAGAGATGCACGGCATGTTTTAAGCAATGTTTTAACATTTGGGTATAGCGACTGACTACGGGCTGGACGGTCCGGGATCGAATCCCGGTGGGGACGAGATTTTCCGCCCGTCCAGACCAGCACTGGGGCCCACCCAGCCTCCTGTAAAATGGGTACTGGGTCTTTCTCGGGGGTAAAGTGCGGCCGGGGCGTGCTGCTGACCACTCACCCTCTTCTCGTGCCGCGGTCATGGAAGAGTAGAGCTATACCTCTACCCACCCTCTGGGCCACACCGGACCTGTAACGGGATCACTTTTTAACATTTGGAAAAGTTAATGTGAACCTTATAGACGATTGTTTCCCCTGATGATGACAGTAAGTCAAAACATGTACGGCGCATATTGGTATGCTGCCCTTTGTTTCTGGTAAAGAAAATAACGAAATTGATTTAAAAAATGGTTTCAACATATGAAATTGTAATGGGCTCTTAACAGTGTCCGTTTACAAAGAGTTATTCTGTAGTCGTTTTCCAGGAATACAATGTTTTCTGTATAGTAGGTACGGTGTAACTGTAAAGCTCTTCCCATAGCATGCCTGTGCTGGCACAGACGGGAGACATACGTATAGCTTCATTCCATTCGCAACCTCGGCTGTTGAAGGAGGCGGGTGATTAGCATTATCCCACGGTCGCAGGTCGCCCCGGGAAAGACTGGGTAGCCATTATATAGGACGATGGGTGGGCCTCGGGACCGGTGTGCACGGGTGTGGAAGATCTTGCTTCCACCGGCATGATAACCTGCGAGAGCTATCAAAGCATAGTTCAGATGTGGAGGGAGTTCAGGAGGTGAGGAGGTGAGATGGGACACTTATCAACGACAGAGTGTGCGTAATTCTGCAAGAAAATTGTTATAAACTGTCTTACCCTTTATCAAATTCCTTTCTATCTCCCGCAGTCCTCAAACATCCAATTTTTTTTTTGCCCTTTCCAACCTCATTCCTTTCCTTCATTTTTGTGTGTCCGTGACATTTGTTTAGTAAATATCAGTAGCAGTTCGACGAATAACGACAGTTACCGGACCCTAGCACTGGCGCAAGTAATGTGCACGTTTTAGTTTGATCGTTCCTTGCTTTTTCACGAAGGCTGTTTAACTTACCTTGACAACATTAGTCTCCTGTATTTGGATGTATGCTACTTTTCTGTCATTTGATTTTCTTTAGGTCCAGATGAGCATACTTTGCAAATATCAGGTATCTCTTTGATAAGTGCACTCCCCTGTACTCATGTCGAAGGTACCGTGGGAACCGGTTTAATATTATGCTCTGGATGTTCATCTATTTCTGTTAGCAAAAGGATACTCACAAAGGAATAAGTAATTTACTATTCCCCTGACTTTTCACCCTTCAATGAGTTTATTTTTGTTAGTTGTGTTAATTTTTTTCCGTGGTGCAACAGTCCCTAGTGGGCCAGGGCCACCTCATTATCTAGGCTTCACGATCACATTCTGACACACCACACCCGGTATGACTCCCCGGGACGAGTGATCAGCCCGCCACAGGAACTTCTACCTGACAACACACAACATTCACAAGAGACAGTCATCCATGCCTGCGCCGGGTTTCGAACCCGTAATCCCAGCAGTCGAGCGGCCGCACACCCACGCTTTAGTCTGTGCCGCCAACGGGATGCCGTCCAGTTAAATTGATACTTACAGGCAAGCTAACTGTAAGCATTCGGATGCTACGGACGCGTTATCCCCCTTGACGGCATGGTCTGTCCGGTGTAAATTTATTTGACGTTTGAGAAAAAATCGGTAATAAAGAACTGTGAACAGTTAATCGTAACTATTCGTGGCTTTTTCACAATAGAAATTATTCGTTTCAATACGTACATAATCACGGGTCTTGAAATAAATTTCATGGAAAGAGGAGTTTAGTATCACTCCATGAAAGCTTGCATGGAGGTGTAAGTAAAGAAAAGATTCCGCTGTTTGGAAGTATTTAACTTTACGCTTCGGCCGCATTAATCTCGAAGAAGAGCCCTCGGAGATCATGACACAGGATGCCGGGTGGGCCTCAGCGGGTGTGCGTGCGTGGTAGAAATGGCAACCCGTGTCTGGAGTAAATCCCTGGCTAGCTAGCCGCTAGTAGCAAGCTACCTCAAATATTGCACATGACATTCATGCTGAACAGTTTCACCGATAATTAACCCGTGGCAAGCGCGAAATTTATCTTAAATATTGTTCGTTCCTGCTCTGCGCATGCACAATTCCTGTAATCTTTTATGCCCATGCGGAAGTTAGGAAAATAAATTTGTACTTCTTGTAATCCAAACTGCACGTGCCACAGATGGAAGTTCTGTGCCTCATATAGTTCTTGTTTCCCTCAGTGTCCCCGCAGCAGCGCTGCAGTCGAGTGTAGTATGAACTGCGTCGGAATTGTAACCATGTTGTTAGGATTTTCAAAGGAGTGAGGGTGCCGCGATAGTTACACTGTACGTTCGTTTTATAATTTGTTTTACGTATTTATGGGTTTCTTGAGATGGGTTGTTATGACGGACACAGTGTCAAGGTGGGTATCCGCTTATTTCACGGGCGGTCCATTTCGGCAGCCACTTGTTGCATGCATATGCTATACCTGTCAGCTGCCAGCAAACACCGTAGTGGATCTCCTCGTGATTGCTTGATTCGAGCCTGTAAAATATGGGTTGTTATTCCGGTGGCCAACGGCCTGTTCAAACATCAGTGTAACTAATGGGAGTGGCGTAGAACACGTTGCAGTTCTGTGATGTGGATAAACAGCAAGGAGGCGTTACTTGAAATGCTAATGTAGGAGAGGTATGGCATGGTAATACAGGCGAATTCACTTACCGTACTTGTGGATGATAACTTACATGTATGCGCGCTGTCTCTGTTGGCAGCGTGCTGCTGGTAATTTCATTATACACAGCCCTTTCACTCTAGAACATGTTTAGCCTGGTGAAGAGTATTATTGCATGATTTCAGGTTCCTCCGCGTTGTAAGTCAGATCTCTCTTCTGGGATGTACGAAGCTTAGATCGGTAGTTACCGACGTTTCGGGATCTTTTAATATGGGACCGATATTCCCGAAACATCAGTGATTGACTACCAATCTACGCTGCGTAAATCCAGGAATAGTGAAGATTTCAAGAAAATTATAGTTGAAGTTCCCTCGGTATATGATGGACGGTGTTTCGGACAAGAAATAATCGAACGACAGGGTCGTATTTAGCACCCCTTTGTGGTGTTCAAATGTCCTCCGTTTAATTCTAGGTTTGGAGAACTAAGTGCCGAACATATTTCATGGCTTTTTTTCATTTCTTCCATTAAAATTCCGGGCTCCTCAAGTCAGACCGTGAAAGCTTGTTTGCAATTTATCACTCACTGATCGCCCAACCCTTCTTGACATGACGAGGGATAGAGATACAGACAACATTGTTAAATGAACCATGGATTAATAGTCGTTGCAGTATTACGTAGACCCATGTTTATTCCAAGATTCGTCTGGTTGGCCGTCTGATTTTTGCCACATGGTCCATGTTGGCGTTCTCCAGATGGCGTATGGTGCAATCGGTCATTACAGGGACGTGACTGGTGTGCAGGAGTTTGAACATGTCTGTGGTCTGATGCGCGTGAAGTTTGTGTCGTGTGAAATGAGAAACATTGTTTGCCGGCGACGTTGACTGCCTACCAAAATACGTACAAAATCCCATGGAAGGAATTCTTTCTTGGGAAGCAAATAATGACTCAGCTACTTGGAAATTCACCACATTGTATGGAACCCAAGTTGTCATTCTGTCTTCACAAGAACCCAAAACTGGACCCAGTTCTTAACCTTATTAATCCAGTCCATGTACGTACGTAATTTTTTTAAACTTAGCTTCCTGCACGGCGGTATTCCATGTATCTTCTTTTCAGTTTTTTCAACCTAAGTTCTATTTCTGTAGCTCTTTTCCTGTCAAAACCAGTGGACCTGATCAGCTCTTATGCGAGTACCTTAGCAAGCTGAGTGTTTCTGTGGTACCCAGTGACTGAGAATAGCTAGATCTAAAGTGTCATCCAGGCTAGGTCCGTCTTTATCTGAAGACGGAAGCAGAGTCGGCTTCCGAAATGTCGTGTTTTGAATTGTTTTAACAAATTTTAAACGATTGGGCAAAGTCGTAAAAAGTATATGGTGTCAGTGAGTTATACAGCTTCGTCAAAACACTATATAGTGTTGAACGGTCTTATGACTTATGACAATATCTCGCTGACTTCTTCCTAGAATATTTCAGACAGACTACAGAAAATCAAAACACATTTTATGTTAAGTAACATCTTCCTAAAAATCGTGTTGTTTATGAGACTGTGTGGGAAATATGGTGCAGCCAGACAGGCCACAGGCGACAGTATAATACGGTGCGGACGTTTTGCATGCTGCGTAACCAAGGCTAGAGACACCGTACATTGCCTGTTTTGTCTGCTAAAATCACAACTTCACGTTATAACATACAGTATATATAGAAGATACTTTGTACCATTGTTTACCTCTACAGTAGAACTCCACTTACCCGAACCCTGGTTATCCGGATGGCTAATTATCGGGATCGGCTTTGCCCTTCGGGTAGATTTGTCGAGAATTCTGCAAAGCTACTTTCCTTGAAATTACCGGTTATCGGATCAAGTCAGTGCCGTGTTACGGCTTCTAAAACTTCCAATCAGGCGTGGTTGAAAGGTTTAGACACAGTTACATACTGTAAATAGTAACAGCAGAACTTCAAACTGCCAGTATAGGCTATTTTCAAAGAAAAATCCAATTATACGGATTTTCTGTATATCCGGATGGCTCACTGTCCAAATTAATCCGGATAAGTCGAGTTCTACTGTAATTTATTTAAGAATTTTTACTCCATTTAAGAGCAAAGGGGTATGACGTCAGAAAATCTCTCCCAATCCACCGTTCCTTCACTTACAGCAGCCATTGCAGCTGCTAAAGTACGGGCGGATTGTGTAATATTGTTGAAAAACCTCCACTTCCTTTTCTGTTGGCTGTGGGAAAACGAGCTGTCCAAGCGTGTCCATGTGCATGCTGGCCTAGACAAACAAAGACGTGAGTTCCGAGACCCAGTGTCATATGGATATCGGCATTGTTGCAGAAGGAACGTTACTGGGGTAAATTCGTTTTATTTCGTTATATGTTGATTTGCATAAGTATGTGCAATGATAGAGATATGTGTCTCTGTATCGCGATTACGCATATTGAGCATATTTTGTGGACACTTTGCTTAAACGACGCCATTGCTCACCTTCGTGTGTTTCTGTAACTTTCGAAATTACATACGTTTCAGGAAAAAGGATATTTATCACAGTCCAGTTCTTATTGCGGCTTGAAGGTGTGAAACATGTTTACGTATTTCTCCTTGTCTATTCAGTAAACAGCTGCCTTCTGATAGTGCCAAACATCTGTAACACCGGGCACGAAGATGTAGGAGATACTGTTATTCAGACCGTCGGGAAATTGAAGGGGCCTCAGAATGACGTAACATGTCGCTGTCAAAACAAAGTGTACTTATTAGCCTTTTAGAGCCTGGCGGATACTGCACGTACCTCTAGTTAGATCTAAGATTCCAAATTCTACATTCTGCCCACAGTGTATTAATTTGATTTGTATGGATCTTAGAACAAATATCGATGTTACCCTATAAAAAATTAACTGATTTGTTTGTATGGTCGAGATGACAAGTGTTTACTGCGCGGTACGAACGGGCTCTTTAAATAGAACGACTGACGAGTCATCCTTGAAAGGTTAAGTGTTCTAAGAGATTACATGTAAGTATCAGGTCATGTCTACTCGACATGTGAGTATGTAAAAAGGTAAAGTTTTCCCGTTACAGGCCCGGTGTGGCCCAGGGGGGGGGTAGAGGTATACCTCTACTTTTCCATGACCGCGGCACTAGAAGGGGGGGGGGGAGTGGTCAGCAGCACACCCCGGCCGCACTTTACCCCCAGGAAAGA
>Ga0123353_10017254_pt1 | contig 10600 bp, 4 predicted proteins | sample TergutLab28metaG_3_FD_92763 | JGI IMG/M metagenome (GOLD analysis project Ga0123353, IMG submission 92763) | Labiotermes labralis P3 segment gut microbial communities from Petit-Saut dam, French Guiana - Lab288 P3 | ecosystem: Host-associated > Arthropoda: Insects > Digestive system > Gut ... | reverse complement strand
TTGGTTCTTGTTTCTTATCATGAACAATAGAAGGGAAAGAATATATTGAGAAGGGAGGGGTAAGTTTTCCAAGTTAAGAAACAATTTTCTGCATGAGTCTCTAATTCTGCAGCCCATCATGATTCGGATAATCTTCTTTTGTAACCTGAGATTCTTAATACTGTCTGGGGAGTTCTCCCAGAATATTAAACCATAGGTAATTATAGAGTGAAAATAGCAATAGTAAATCATGTTCAAATTATTTGCTGTTACATATAGTTTAACTAACATCATAACATAACAAGCTGAGCTTAACTTATTCTTAATACTTTCAATGTGTGTTTTCCAGGAAAGATTATTATTAATATATAGCCCCAGGAATTTTGTTTCATTTGCTATACTTATTTGTTCATCTTCATATCTAATCTAACTGGGGTGCATTTACTTGCATTATTAAATTGAATAAAATGGGTTTTGTCAAAATTAAAAAATAACGAATTTGATTTGAACCACTTATTTAGTTGTGCAAAAACTATATTAAGATCGCTCTGTAGCTGATTACTGTTGGAGCTTGTTATTAAGTTAGTGATATCATCGGCAAATAAGATAGGAAGAGCTTTATGTTTAACAGCCTTAGGTAAGTTTTTAATGTATAATATGAATAACAAAGGGCCTAAAATCGAGCCCTGTGGCACCCCACATTTTATTTTGGTCCATTTTGAAACTGTGTTTGAGTTAAAAATTGAGTTAGTAATGAGAACACTTTGATGTCTATTCTGAAGATAGAATTTAAGTAAAGATTTAGCCATGCTACTTATTCCATAATAGGATAGTTTTGACAGTAAAACATCATGATTAACTGAGTCAAAAGCTTTCTCTAAATCACAAAAAATGCTACCTGCCAATGTTTTATTGTTTAAGGCTTTTAATATGTCATTCATTAATTTTAAAATGGCATCTTCAGTTGCGGTGCCTTTTCTAAAGCCAAACTGGTTTCCAACTAGTAAGTTATTAGTATTTAAGTGTTCATTTACTCTAAAATATAACGCTTTTTCAAGAACCTTCGATAAGGAAGTCAATAGTGCTATGGGCCTGTAATTATTTGGGTTAATTTTGTTTCCTTTCTTGTATGTTGGTTTTACAATTGAAAACTTCATACGGTCAGGAAAGATTCCTGACAAGATGGACTTGCTACAGATGCGAGTTGGTGGTGAGGGATATGGTCATAGTACACTTTCAACCAAATATAAGATGCATGTTTGTATATACTGATGAAATTTGCTATGACATATCAAAATAACAGAATTTTAACTACATTTTACATTCAACAGTTTTATACTGATGTGAAGATGATAAAAACTACACATTATTTTAATGTATAACCAGGTATACAGAGCATTACTCTACAGACTGAACCTGGCTGAGACACGCTATATATACAGACATTACGAATATAATTCGGTGTACTGTAGATGGTTTTTGAGGGACTTGGTGTGAGCTCCCTGAAGACAGAGTCTTAAAAAGCTATATGATAATGTGTAATATGTATCTGGCTAATTTCATAAAAGAAAGAAAGTTAGATTAAAAATTCATGGAATGAACAACTTTAAAATACCTTACACAGAATTTAACATTCAAAGGTCCATGCATCGCTAATATATTTACAGAGTACAAAAAACAAGATGAGGCATTTCTCAGTTTATTTATTTCTGTAAGATGCTGTTTATGTTTCAGACGGTTTTTCCGTCCATCATCAGCAGCCTGGCCTGGCTAGCAGCAGGTAGCAGTATTGGTCTGACAAATAACTGACGCTGTATGTGCAGTTTTCAGCTCCTGATGATGGATGGAAAACCCATTTGAAACATATAGAACATCTCACAGAAATAAATAAATTGAGAAACTTCGCATCTTGTTGGTTGTATTCTGCGAATACCTTACACAGAACTTCGTCAAGTGCAGTGGAGTGTTGTATAAGATGTTCTCTTCCTGCTTAACTGATAAGTTCTGCCCCACAGTTTCTGCCCTATAGTTCCAAACAACGTTCTACAAGCAGTCATGGTATGCCGCACATAGGGGAGGTTTAACAATCGAAGAAGGGAACTATATGCACAATTGCAGTGAAAGTAACTTTTATAAAGTATAATAAAAAGGCACTAGAGCGTCAGGCCAGCACTTATGGGTCAAGCAGCAAGAGCGACATTACATACCTGAATTCAATGCACTGCTGCAGGCAGTAAGGACGTGTAAAAAAACTCTTCCACTGTGATGTCAACTCACTCTCCCCAGAACACATTTTGCATGACCGAAACACGTTGAGATTTATGCAGTTTACATAGACACGCAACATTGATGAAAAAATGAAAAATTAACAAAATTCTAATGCACAGTAAGAAAACGGTGCGAAAATTTGTCAACAATTATCACAGATTATTTTTGTGACTTTCGTGAAATCATGTCAGACCAGGGGAGATGCCGGATCATGGAACTCCGTTTTGGGGAAGTGTGACCTGTATTTACGACAAATAGGAATTGCATGTACGACAAGGTTAAAAATAGATTAATCTGTGGAATGTTTGCTGCCACTTATTGCAGAATAGTTTCTTTGCAAACGTCTTATTTGAAAGTGTAAATGTTAAAATTTCAAAAACTCTATGCCTATCTGTTGTTTGTTTGTTTGTTTCTGTGAGAAAGAGAGACAGAATGTGTGTGTGTGTGTGTGTGTGTGTGTGTGTTTGTGTGTGAAACATCGTGAAAATGTACTTTAATGTTTGACAGCATGGAGTCCCAGACAATACACTCACTTAAGAGAGAGGACGTAACGAGAGGCTGGAGAAATTTGAATAATAAGGAACTGCATAATAGTACTCCTCACTAGATATTGTTAGGGTGACAAAATCTAGCTAGTTTAGATTCAACTGGAATGAAACAAGTGTGGGAAAGACAATAGTACATTAACAGCTTTTAGCTGGAAGTTTCGAGGGGAAAAGACACTTATGGAAACCTAGGCCTAGATGAGAGTATAATATTAAAATAAAACTGATGGCACTCGGGGTGTGTGGATATGCAGACTGGAATAGTATGGTTTAAGATCGCCACTTGCACGCTTTCATGAAAATGACAATAGTATTCGTGCGTTTGATGAAAGAAGGGAAATTTCTTGACCATCTATACGACTATTAGCTTTTCAAGAATGGTGTTTTTTTGGTTTGTTGGTTCTTCTCAAATTACGAGGACAAAACCTGATTTGAAAGGAAAAAATAGGATATTAATTTGTTTAAAAACGTATAAACCTGATTTTATTTAATGTTGCAATTGTACGTTAAACACTCATATTTTGCATTTGGGAGGATTCAGGTTCGAACCTAGGCTATAGATTGGTTATGATGGTGGTTCTGTAATGTTTTAAGTCACTTTTTCTGACGAATGTTAGGATAGTTATTTACCTTCTGTACTTTGCAATTTAACATTCACAATCATCCTGCAATTTTAACATCATGAAAATTAGTTCTTTTTCGTAAAGTATTAAAGTCAAAGCCGATGAACAAATTTAGCAATATCTAGTTTTACTGCCATGAATTTGTGATGCAACTGCAAGTAGGATTTGCATATAGCATTTTCTGCTTGGTAGGCAGACTTTTAGGTAATTACACTGGAGAAGGTTAACATATTTTAGCTGTATTTTAGATTGAAGTGCAGTGTAAATTTCGGTTGCCGCAAACGAAATTTAAGATTTTTAAAAATCGCGCCTTTGAAAACAAAGTAAGTGCAAATAATCAGCTGAGTGCTATGTTGAAACGAAGATGGCAGAATGGTTCGCTATTGGTTTGGAACTGAATTTTACCCTTCAACTATGCTATTTTACTGTAATGATATAGGCGGAATTGTCACATAATTCGTGTATAGTTAGTTTATTTCGTGACAAAATGGCATACATTCTAAATATTAATCACAATGCTGAAGAGGACGACAGCAGTATTGACTGGCAGCTACCCATCTCTTTCGTGAAGAAGCGTCATACAGAGAAAATTGAAGGTGCAAATGCCATAACGCAGACATGGCGAATGAAAGAAAGGGTAAGGCTGTTCGTATGCTGTAGTATTAACCCATCCGTGCCAGCTGAGTGGTATTATTTGGTGTCTTGCTGACTGTAAAGATTTGTTGAACGTTTTCCAGTGTATCACACTGTACTGCAGTGGCACTGTAATTCCACTATACTGTGACCAGTTATCTGTGTAAGTTGGTTTCGTTACTGTTTGGGCAAGCGAAATTAAACCCCGAAGCCCCATTGGCAGGTTAGAATCGTTAAGGTTGTGTTAGTAAATGTAAAGTTCGAAACCAGGCATGGGTACATAATAAATTTATTCAAACATAATCACATAAAAATTTCATGCTTTCTGTTCTTTAGAATAGGTCCGAAGGTTATACGGTGCATGCAGTGAATGGATGTCAAATTCTGTTGCATTTTGTTTTTACTGAGATACGGTGAAATTTTCAACACTGATTTTATATGCAGATGAAGACTGTCAGCGTGGCCCTGGTTTTGTGCCTCAATGTTGGTGTTGATCCTCCAGACATAGTTAAGACACAGCCATGTGCCCGGCTGGAATGTTGGATTGGTAATGTACATTTTGCAATTTAATACGAAAAATATGTTTTTTTAATTTTTAGCCAATATAGGAGATGAAAGCAGAATTGTAATAATTTTGTTGTTGTTAAATGTGGAATGTTGTTATTGTCATCATATTAAGCCAACCATGTATAAAATGACATAAAACATCTACTTCATAAGCTCATTTTAACATAACCACACTATAAGTGCAAGCTTTTAGATTTTGACAGGGGTGTTGAAGGTTACAGCCTTTAAGACTGCTTCAAAATGCTAATAACTTCATCAGTTGACACAGTGTAGCATCCCAGATGACTTGAGTCTTCATAACCACACAGATTTAATGCAGTCTTTATTTTAGAATAGGGTCAGAGTTTGTGCCATGTACATTTTATAATGACAGAATGTGTGGTAAGGTGCAACATATGACAAACTATGGAACTGCAAGGACTGCTGATTTTTTATCATGCTTGTATGTGTATAAACATTTTTTCCCTACATTTTGCCGGTTGAACATGTGCCATGATAAGTTGTAGTACCTTCTATTAACATTATGTTACATGGTGATAGTATTTTGAATAAGCTGCACTTTGTAGTCACATTCTTGAATCAGTTGAGGACACAAGATCAACCTGAACACTTACAGGGGATGGACAAAATAAAGGAATAATTAGTGAAAGATACACATTACTTTATTAATACAGAATTGGGCCACCATTAGCCTATAATACAGCTCATATCCATGCGGTAGACTCATATAGTGGAATATTGTACCATTCTTAATGAAGAACATTGTCTAGTTGCTTGAGAGATGTTGGAAGAGAGAATCTGCTTCTCACCCTGCTCTGTAAACCTGACCACAGTGGTTTGATAATATTTAAGTCTGGTGATTGTGCTGGCTAGGGAAGATATTGGAGTGCATCTTTGTGCTTCTCAAGCAAGACTGAACACTTCTGGCTGTGTGTATGGGTGAAATGTCATCTTGAAAAATGGCATCATTAATAGGAAACAACATCAGGACCATAGAATGCACTTGGTTATGTAAAATGTCCACATACTCACTGGCAGTAATGTGACCATTCAGAGTAATTATAGGAACAGTAGAATACTGATGCTGCCCAAATCATCACAGATCGGCTTCCACGTTTCACAGTTGGAACCATGCATTCAGGATTATAGGCTTCCTTGGGAATTCTCCAGGTATAAACCTGGCCTGATGGGAACAATGTGAAGGACAACTCATCTGACCATGATAGGTATTTCCAGTCATCAGACATCCAGGTTTTATGATCATCACACCATCTTATTCGCCTTTTAATGTTGTTTTCAGTAATCAGTGGTTTAGCAACTGGAACTCTACAGTGGATATTGGATCTGTGAAGATCACGTGAAATTGTTTTTGTGGAAACAGAGTCTTCAAGATGAATATTGAGTTTTCTGTCACCATTGCTGCAGTAGTTCTATGATTTTTAGACAAAGTCCTCTTCAATGTATGGTGATCCCTTTCATTTAGTTTCGGTTTTCAGCCACTATTCCTCTTAGCCGATGATATCTTCCCATGATTTATTTATGCTGTCATAACCTTGGAAACTGCTGCTCTGGATACGCCTAATAAACTGGCCATTTTGATTACAGATACTCCAGATAAATGCGCACCAACAATGTGTTTTCTTTTAAAATCTGAAAAGTCTCCCATTTTGTAGTAATTTCATATGAACTGTTACTCAACACAGTGTGCAATGCATTGACACTGACATAGTGTAAACAAACAAAAGAATAACAAAAGATATTTACACCTAATGTTCTTGCAGTGCACCTAACACACAATTTTGTTCCTATATTGTGTAGTGTTTCCTTTATTTTGTCCATCCCCTGTATGTGTTAGGCTATTTTGTCAAAACCTTACACTGGTTTATAAATTCATTTGTTTGTGATGGGGTTTGATCCTGCAGAGGCTGTAGGTCAGTGATATTTCAGCTCTGTAACTACAAGGTATATTCATGGCTACAGAAGAACAAGTAAGGAATAGTGGAAGTAAGTGTTGTTTTATATCAGAATTTTATTTAGTTTGATTAGTCTGAGGTGGTTCCACATTGCTGGTATATGTAGTGTTTGGTGTAGACATTAGTAGTTAAGTTGTCATAACTGATGTATGGCACATTAGTTATTGAGGAATATATGTATACTTTTCAGGTTAGTTATGTATGTATGTTACTCTTGGATAAGTAGTTCTGATATGAAAGCTTTTACTTCATTGTATTTCTAAAGATGTTTACAATTCTGTATTTTGATTTTATGTGCCTTTTGGGATGTTTTTGATGATAAAATTATACAAAAAAATTGTGTTATTTTGTAAGAGTATTTTCATTGTATACTAGTAACTTATGATCTATTAGACATGCACGTGCAAGCATGCATACATACACAAAGTACCAGGAATGGCAGTAGTGGAAGATTAAGTTTGTTAGTTGCTGCTGTATAAACCAACAGAAAACAAAAATTCTGGTGCCTACATTTTTTTAGCTGGTGTCTAGGTTCAAAGAAGATATATAATATCCTGGACCTGGGTCTAATGTCATTGAGGCAGTGCAGGAGGTAGAATAGGTCTGTTTAATTTTTAGTATATTCTTTTGCCTTTTTCCTGTCCTGAAACACTTCTTTTGCATGTGTGTTAATGCCTTGGCATGTACATTAGCTCTTTATTTTTCCTTGCAGATCCATTATCAATGAGTCCTCAGAAAGCTCTAGAAACAATAGGTGCCAATCTTCAAAAACAGTATGAACGGTGGCAGCCACGAGCTAGGTATAAGCAAAGCCTGGATCCCACTGTTGAAGAAGTAAAGAAGTTGTGTACATCTCTTAGACGTAATGCCAAAGAAGAGCGCGTGTTGTTCCATTATAATGGCCATGGTGTTCCTAAGCCAACTTCTAATGGAGAGGTTTGGGTATTCAACAGGGTGAGTAGGCATGTAACATCATGTGGGTACACAGTATCTCACATAGACAATAGACATAACAAATTACAATGCTTCTATCTCCTAAGCTAATTTGGGAGTTGTAACCAATCACATATCTTAAGGAAGGGAACAGTATAAATTTTCTGTCAGGAGCCTTATTTCTCCCTCTGGCCACAGATTGGCACTGTATCTGCAAGTTGAACAAGGTGGCTGCTGTGCAAGAACGGGTGCAGTTTTGTGAAGATATTATCATATGAAATTGAGGAATTTATTATAGGAGTGGTACTGAAGTAAGCTCACCAAGGAAGTTGGGTTTGCAGGAAGGGTTGGCCAAGTGCCCATGATATGAGTGTAGAATTAGTTAGGGAAGCTATCCAGTACTGTGTAGAAGTCTTTCAGTTAGCCAGTTGAGAGCTGTGGATGTTGCCCACAATTGTGTGGCAAGTTCTGAAGACAAGTTTGTGTTTGAAATTCCATAGTCTTCAGTTTTTTGAGTTGACAGAGACAAGTTTCTTTAACTTCCTATGTTGTTTTTGTAGAAAGTATAGCAGATGAAGAAACTATCATGTTAAGCGTTGTTTAATGGCGTATAGAATCTGGCCATTTAATCACAACATACACATTTGCGCTGCAGGGAATCCGGACCTCTCTGTCAAGTTGATATGAGACTGCACAATGGTGAACTCTTTCTGTGTCATTTCATTATATTATTGCAAACCCAAGGTATTCATCTAAATGGCTACTATTTCCTGAATACACAAACTAAGAATGTAACATTATTTGGACAAGGACACTTCACTATTTGTTAGAATGTTATTCCTAACTGCAGCTTGCCCAGGAGGTTTTTCAAACTGGACATTGTATGTGACAAATTACTGTCAGAAATGTATTGTCTGCAGTTGAGAATATTTAAGTATTTCAAGTGTTAGACTGCTGGACCCTGAAGATGAAGGCACAGTGATCCTTTGAAATGGTGGTAAATATTTGCCATTCACAATACCATAACATCCTGGAAGACGTGAATCTTCAGCATCATTGCTGTGAAAACCTCAAGTCTTGTGAGAATATTTTTGCTGTGATGAATTGTTTTTACAGAACCGTTGCCTTATTTCTTCTCTTGCTGCCTGTTACCAGTAGCCTTAGGATGTGCTACTTGTGCTTGCACTTCCAGCTATAATAGCTATAATGTTGTCATGTACAGAGTATCCACAAATATATAGTTGCACTTTGGTGACATATGTATCAACAAGCAAATTGGACAAGCATTAACCTTTCAAACCCTGTCATTTAAGTACCCTGTAGTGTCAGCGGACCGGAATTTTCTCAGGAGATTTAAACTTTGTTGCAAGAATTAAGATATCTTTGAATATCTTGAAGAGTAATAAAGATAGCTCTATACTGTAAATTGCATTTAATCAAGTAAGGCATGGTTGACAATGTTGTGTGTCTCACTGTTTATTATAAAATGTTTTCAGTCAGCACAAAAAAATCAATTTTCTCAAAGAAAGAAAATTTGGTAGTATGTTATATTTTGTTCTCTGTAACCTTAAATTCAGGCTTCTTTCTTGTGAGTTCTTCTCTATTGTCTCAGGGAAAGGATTGTGTGAGGGCCTGCTGACAAAGAGGTTTACAAACACAAGGAATTTGACCTGCGAAAGGGAGCATATGTTTCTTGGTATTTTTACCAGTATGCCAGTCATCAGTGTCTTTCGCACAGTGCAATGAAATTATCACCCATGAAATTAATTTGTTATAAGTACCATGGCTCACAGGAGAATTCTTCGTAATGAAAACATTGAATCAAGCCTTTTTTGTATGTCTCATCTAGAGACTCCCAGGGCCGGTTCGGGTCCAAGAAACCTCAGAGCAGAGCCACCCCTTGCAAGCTCATTGACGATTCTGTTACCTTGTACTCCAGCATGTCCGGGGACCCAATATAGCCCCACTGCATACTGGGTAGATATGTCATTCTACACCTTTTGGCACTGATGGACCAAAGGAGACATTGTTCTGATGGCCTTGAGAGCTTTCAAAGCCTCTAGACTATTAGAGCAGATACTCACGGATTTCTCCAGTCTGTTCTGAGATTGAATTTCTTAGACACAGGCTAAAACAGCAAATATCTCAGCCTGAAAAACTGTTGCATATCTGCCTATGGAAAAGCTGAGACTTCTTCCTACAGATTGCCCATAGACTCCAGTCCTGGTCCCCTCCCTCATCCTGGACCCATCTGTAAACCAGACAAGCCCTTTGACTGCAGGAGGATTGCCAGTTGCTTTAGTCCAATCTTCCCTTGTCAGCATGATAACCCTATATTGGGGTTCAAGATTGAATGCTGGCCTCATAACGTCGACCCCCATATTAAATATGGTATCTGACTGTTGAATCCGCATCAGAATACTACTGTGTCCTCTAATGGGATGTAGGTAAGACCAGCATCCCAGACTCCAGAGTTGAAGCGCAGCTGACCTCACCTCACTCTGAACCACTAACTCCAGTGAGGGGAGACAGATAAATGCTTCCACTGCATTGGTGGGAGTGGTGTGCATAGCTCCTGTTACCCCTAAGCATGCTAGTCGTTGGATCCTGCTTAGTTTCCACTTGGCACTGGCCGTCTGACAACCAGGCCACCATATCAAGGATGCAAAGGTGATGGATGGCCTGACAATAGTGATATAGAGCCAATGAACCACCCTGGGTCTCAGGCTCCACGTCACATCACCCGCCCTCCTGCAGGCCCATATTGAGTTTCGAGCCTTCCACACCTTAACATCCACATGTTCCTTCCAGGTCAGTCTGAATCCAGGATCACTCTCAGATACTTAACGGACATGGAGTGATGCAAGGTCATCCCAAATAAATGAGGTTCAAAGAACCCTTGGAGTTTCCTTTTTCTAGTGAATGCAACAAGCCTGGTTTTGTTGGGATTAACCAACAGACCAAGCTCACCACACCACAATGAAGGGCCCACTGTATGAGCCCTGATACCGTATTTGGGAATTTTCCCACCACTAGAAGACAAATGTCATCCGCATATCCTGTGCATGAACACCTCCCT
>Ga0123353_10017253_pt1 | contig 10601 bp, 11 predicted proteins | sample TergutLab28metaG_3_FD_92763 | JGI IMG/M metagenome (GOLD analysis project Ga0123353, IMG submission 92763) | Labiotermes labralis P3 segment gut microbial communities from Petit-Saut dam, French Guiana - Lab288 P3 | ecosystem: Host-associated > Arthropoda: Insects > Digestive system > Gut ... | reverse complement strand
TTATCAATAGTATTACGAATGGTATTGCTGACGCAGGCTTTAACATTGAAGATATAGTCAGCAAAAGCATGGATAAAAATGCATATGCCATGTTTGATATAACTGGCGCTGTTAATGGGCTTGAAAAGAAATTGTCACAACTTGATGGAGTTACGCGATTAAGGGTATTGGATTCAAGAGAAGTTCAATAATAACCTGACTTATATAGTAATAAGAATACTTTGATTTTCAGTAGGATTATTAATCCTGTAACGAAATGCAGTTTTACCAGTAAAGTTGAAATTTGTCTCATAACTCCACAACTCTATTGGCTGCCGATCATTATATTGGGGCCATTCGGGTCGCACACCATTAACAATGACACCGCTGGATGAAACATATTTATCAGCATCTACCATCACCTCAAACATAAAATCACAACCCGGAGAAATATGTTTAATTTGCGGCAACTCAATATAGTAATTCCACAGTCCGGAACTTGAGCTTTGATTTGGTTTATTAATACGAATATCACGCCCGACAACATAGGCCTTATAACCATTGCCTTCAGAAAATGTAATCTCAAGTGCATCGTCATTTGGCTCTACGCCCTCGACAGTCAGAACTTGATCAGCAGTAACATTTGAAATCTTATATGTACGCAAGTTGCCGTCGAAACCTACTATAGGTACTTCTATATCGTTTGCCTTAATAATAACATCAGAGCTTGAATACGCATTATATAAGTTAAAATTAAAAGTATAATCTTCCCCATGCCATACGGTATTGTAATCCGTTGCACAGTACCACTTTTCACCTGCTGGAGCGTCCATGTCATCGTTCAATAGAGTCAATGAGCCTCCCACTGAATAACCTGTTCCACTTGGGAATGTAACTGTGTACATCACTGCACTGTTATCATCGTTATCATTATTCCCCTTGCATGCCGTAAATAACAATATACACGGAATAATCAACAACACGACAAAAATCATCTTAAGTTTTTTCATATATTCTCCTTATCCACCAATTCGGGTTATCCCCAAATTTTATGGATAAGTAGAGTTTACGTCGTCGTCGTCGTCGTCTAGTCAACCGTTTTTTAAACAATTTCCTAAAATTTCGCAAAAATTTCATCTTAAGATATCCACAGCCATTGTCAATGCATAATTCGGTTATTTCTTATTTGCGATTTTGCTTTGAGCTTCACCCATCCCTGCACTAAGGATCTGATTATCAACCTCATTTTTCAGCAATGACCATCATGTCAAGTGAATCAGGTCTATATGCTGCCCCTTTCCAGTCAGAGTATACCTCAACTTTTTTGAAACCGGTTTCTTTACACATCTTTGTAAACTCGTCTTTGGTATATACGCGCACAGAATAAGGCACTTCTTCCGTTTGACCATCGGGTTTTATAATTCGCCATATACCATCCATGCGTTTTGTCTGCGGATTGTATTTTTCTGCCATCCACAATCTATTGCCCGAAACAAGTGTACGCATATCTTCGTTTTTGTCTTTGTCATTGATAATGCGCGCCACATTGACATCGGTGTGCATTAAAAACTTGCCATCAGGTTTTAGTGCGTTATAAAAATTTTTAAGAACTCGATTATTTTCAGCGTCTGTTTTGAAAAAACCAAACGAGTAATACATATTGATAAGTGCATCAAATTCATTTTTGAAACCCACATCCAACATATTCATTTTACGGAAATCAGTTTTTAACTTTGCTTTCTTCGCTTGTGCAACTGCATAGTTTAAGTGGACACTATTAATATCACCACCAACAACACTGATTCCTTGTGCTGACAATGCGTTACTGTGCCGCCCATAACCGCAAGGCAAGTCAAGTATTTTCATACCCGGCTTTAACTGCAACAAGTACATAATACCATCGACTTCCATGGCAGTTCTTTGTTCAAGGGTGATATTTCGACCATGGTCAACATTGGCATTGTCACCTTCCATGTAGTAAGTGCCAAAAAGACCGCCTTCCTCCATCCACCACTCAACTTCTTTTTTCACAGATCCTCAAGTAAAATATTTTAATAATTGCAAATGCGGCTGTGCACCCGATTAGCGCAACACATAATTGATTGATACTCATACGCGGAAGCATGGCTTGTGCAGGTATTTGTGGTATTGCACCGGTTGCAACCAACATGCCAAAAATTCCCATAATAATACCAACTTTGACCGATATAACCAGCGCACAGCTTTGGGCAAAGTTCCATTTTCTATGAGTATAAAAGTACTTGATACCCAGCACAAGAATAAGATTACCAAGCCAAATTGCAGGCAGCATATAAAGCGAGAAAACCGTTCCTATTGCAAACAAATAAAACAAAGCTATATGGACAACACTTGGCAGCAATACAACAGCACTTGTTTTTGCTAAGCCCCTGACATTGACGCCGGTAATTATTAACGCACAATTCACAATAGGTCCCATAATCCATTGGTCAAGACCGTTTCTTGCAAAACTGGTTTTTGGAAAATATTGCAAAACAAGCGGTAAAACCAAACAGACCGAAAGTAAGGCAACACAAATAGCTGCAAGTTCAATAACTTCTGCTCTGACCGACAAATCACGTACTCGTTTATTTACAAAGTTTAATCTCATCCTAATCTCCTCCTGTTTCAAATAAGGCGGCCACATCGGCAAGGTGTTTAATTATCTCAAGTTTCTGCGGACAAATGCTTTCGCATAGACCACATTTAACGCATTTACTTGCACGCCCGCGTGTTACCGATATATTAGCATAATACACTTCGGGAATGAAAGCCGAACCTTTAGAGCGCTTCATTTCATTATATAGCGCAAAGTAATTTGGAATGGCTATGTTTTCCGGACAGCCCTTGACACAATAACCGCATGATGTACAACCGATTACAGTATCTTTCTTGATAATTTCTTTTACTTTATTGATAGTTTCAAGTTCTTGACCTGAAAGCGGCTTGAATTCTTTCATAAATGACATATTGTCTTCAAGTTGCGCTATAGTGCTCATGCCTGATAAAACCATGAAAACGCCTTCCAGACTTGCGGCATATCGAATTGCCCAAGATGGAACAGACATGTCCGGGTTGACTTCCTTCATAAGTTTTTCGGCATCCTCGGGCACCGTTGCAAGCTGACCGCCTTTAACCGGCTCCATTATCATAATTGGGATGTTGTGCTTGCGTGCAACTTCATAACACTTACGCGACTGAATGGATGGATTATCCCAATCCAGATAATTTATTTGCAGTAAAACAAAATCTATATTTGGATGTGCTGTCAGTATCTCATCAAGTAATTGCGGTTCATCATGAAATGAAAACCCCAGTTTTTTTATTTTACCGGCTGCCTTTTTCTTAAATCCAAAATCAAAACTTTTACATTTTTTGACGGTATTATAATACCTATCGTAATTAAGCGAATGTAATAAATAGTAATCAAAGTACTCTACTCCGCAATTGTCCAGTTGTTCATTGAAAATACGCTCTTGGTCTGCGGGAGTTTTTACCTCCCACATTGGCAGTTTGGTCGCAAGCCGGAAACTACTTCGCGGGTACCGCTTTGTTATGCACTCTTTGACCATGTTTTCGGACTTGCCGCCGTGATAAATATACGCGGTGTCAAAGTGCGAAAAGCCGTTTGCTATGAACTCATCAACCATTTTATTGCAAGTTTCAAAATCAAAACTTGTCGGATCATCAGTGTTCAAAACAGGCATACGCATTAACCCAAAGCCAAGTTTTTTTGCAGCTTTTGCGCTCAAAACATCAAAGGCAATTTTTGGATCTGAAATATTTTTTACCGCCGTCTCCATTGGACAAATACCATCCCCTTTTTTATTAATTATGCTGGAAACTCGTGTACCATAACTATATTTGATTTCATACTTTTTAAAAACCATAACGGCGGCGTTGCTCATAGTCTCGCCATAGACTTCTTTTATTTTTGCGTGTACGAACAAAAGTGCCGCTGCTTTGCCAATTACTTTATCAGCCGCCGAGAACCCTTCAAAATCAATCCCTTTCGTGATGAACGAAAGCAGCGGTTTGATTCCGGCTTCTTTGCTTTTATAAATTTTTTTGCCTTTGCAAAGAACACATGTCAAGTTTTCCTTCCGCAAGATTTCCTTGGCTTCCATGTAATACTACACCGACATTGCTTCAACCCATTTTGGATCTGTTTTCATTTTTTCACGGTATGCGTCACGTGCCCTATCAGCCAATGGCTTGTACTTTGCTTGATACTCGTCTTTATGAGCCTCAAAATGTGTGGCCTCGTAAAAAGCTCTCTCTCCGGGTAACGTATCGTGCAACACTTGTAGTCCGGCAGCTTCGCCTAGCGTAAGGCTTTCATTTGAAATCGAGTGCTCAAGTGCTCTCTCTGGAGTTAGCGAAGGGCAACAATCACAAATCGGCTCGACATAATCTGCCATCAAAAGATCAAGTCTTTGCCCGTTCTTTTGTTGCAGGCGTGTTATTTCAGGACTCTCAATCGAATCTTTAAACCTGCCCACCTGCTTCTCTTCCTCCGCCGCCGCCCACGGATCCAAAACGGGAAATCCGTTCAAACTTTTGATTCTCTCGTTATCTGCCGACAACATGCCACTCAGACCGAACTTCTCTAAATATTTCAATTTTTTAACCATACTAAACTATACTATGTTGAATGACACTTTGCAATAACAATTACAAAAGACTTTCAACTATCAATGTCATACCCACCCTCGACGGCAGATGCGACATTGCTTTTGAAGTATGGGCACTTTTCGGATAAATCAATTATTCCATGAAGCGTCGCTTCCGACGGAATAGGTGCTTCCGAACCATAGTATTTAAGTAATCGTTCCTGCATTTCATCACGGGTTAATTCAACTGTTCTCTCTTTCCAAAGTTTGTTGTATGAATTGCGATAGGATGGGTACCAAACATCTTTCTCGTCACCGTAGAGTTCTTGTTCTTCATTGGGAACCGGCCAATAAAAATCTTTGAAAAAACATAATCCCCTGGTTTTTGGGCGGGCGATGTGACAGCGCGTTTTGTGATAATCGTCGTCATTGTCAAGATACAAAAGTTCTTCACCGATGTGTATGCTTGGTTTAATAAGTTTGCCTAGTTTACTCTTGCTTTGTTCGTCATACTCGGCCGCAAATTGCCGAGCCATTTTCAAATCCATGCCGCGCTGCAAACCATCACTTATGCGTCTCCTCTCGTCCATGTTTTCTCTCACAAATTGCCCATCACTGTATAGCCAGCCACAGTTGCGCCTGATACTTATCCATGTATTCACGCCACCCGCAGCATAATCACACAGTTCATAGACCTCTGCATGGGTTTTACCCACAAACATTCTGCCTTTATATATCGCGGCAGCAGCAATAATTCGATGTTCTGACATTTTGCATTTCCTTATTACCCCAATGCAAAACTATATCACAATTTGACAAGAATTACAATACAAAAACTAACAATTTTTGTCAGCTTTCAACGCAGCATATTCCCGCAGTAATTCTTCCATTTCGCTGTCAAGCATTCCGTTCACATTGATATTGCAATCTTTTCTATCTAAAGTCACCAAAACTGTGTTGGTGCCGTCTTCCACTTTATAATCTTTTAATGCGCCTTTGGGGTTAATTATGACTCTTTGGTTGTCGCTGCCACGGAAGTGTAAAAAAAGATTTCGCTTTCTTTCAACATAGGGACCGCATTTAACTATATCGCAATGAGCCACCAGTTCCCGCTGCAACGGATCTGTCAATTGCTCGATTTCATGACCTGTAAGCAATATTACACTTTTTCGCATTGCCTTTATTTCTTTAACTGCCGGAAGCAATTCTTCTGTTTGCTCCGTCGGTTCGCCGCCATGAAGGGTTATACCTTGGATATCCGGCTTTGCACAAATTTCTATTAATTCTCTTCGGTATAGTTTTTTGCCTTCTTCTCTTTTCCACAAGTGACTGTTGCTGCATCCGCTGCATTTAATACCACAACCTTGGCAAAACAATACAGCTCTATTGCCGGGGCCGTATAATAAATTATTTTCTTTTGTCTCGATTGAATGATAGTTTATCATAAGTCAACGCTCTCTCCCGACTTTCACAGTGTGTTCGCCGGCGATTTCGGCTTGCCATCTTTCCGGTTTGCTGCTATCGCTGGTCATCTTTGCCAAATCAGCCATCAATTTGTTGATATCCTCGATGCAGGAAGCACCCGCATATCCAAAAGTTTCAGAGCTTATTTCGCCTGTTTTGTGGTCGATTTCAATAACGATACTTTTTTTAGCCATAATTAAACACTCCTTTCCAGCGTTAATGTAGTTTTGCCATCAACTGTTATTGTTTTAACTGTAAAACCCATTGCCTTTGCCCTGTTTTTAATTAAAGTTTCATTCCCATTTACCATATCTCGCGTGTGACTGTTGTTTATAGCCCCAATTACTTGATTTATCTCTGCAAATGCTTGCCTGCTTTCTTGAATATTATTCTCACGGCTTACAACAGCTTCCGTTCCTTGCTTTTTTACAAAGTTTTTATAATCGTGGGCATACTCTTGACCTTGTCTTACAATTTTGTCCGATACGGTATAACTTTCGCCTTCGCGTAAACTGTCCAAGATTTTCGTTAGTGTGGTATTTTGTTTTAACCTTTCTATCTCAGGCAGTTTTATCCCGCTCAAGAGTTTTACTTTTTCTGCGAGCTTTTCATCCATTTCAAGCATAAAGAAAGTTCCACCGGAAACAAAGCTTAGTCTGTCTTTTTTTAATAAATCAAGCAATGCAGTAGCCTTATCACTGGCTTTATACATGTTCCCGGCTACTTTTTCTACTGTAAACCCAAAAGCGGAAAGTTCTTGCTCTAGGTTGTTGTAGGTGCCATAAGTATCTGTAATAAAAATAGTACCCTCCTTAACACAAATTTTCATGCCACGCAAGGCAGAAGACAATGCTCTTAGCTTTTCTTCCAACACTTTTTCCAAACTTTGAATTGCCTCCAAAAAATCTGCGCTTGTTGCAATCTCTTTTGTTTCCGTAATTTCTATTTTGTATGTTCTTGTTGTGCTCATGATGCCTCCTTTTCGTTTTCACTGCTTGTAAATTTCATCGCCGAGTCAATGTTTTTCTTCGATAAAGTTACATGTTCGGCGGTTGCAATATTGCCGGTTCGTTCTTCATATTCCCGTTGTGCAGTGACCATTGCATTGTCCAGCAAAGTTATCTCGCGATCAGGTGAAAACAACTTGCCGTTTGTACACCGGTCAACGATTCGTGCCAGCATTTCAGTCGGAACGGTGACTCCGTAGTGTTGCTCGTACTTTTTCTTGATACCTTCCAAGATTTCCAGCGTTTTCTCGGCATTTGGCTGACCAATTTCAATTTCTTGAAATCTTCGCTGGAACGCCGGATTTGATGTGATAAATCTATCGAATTCTTCGTCGGTTGTCGCACCGATTATACTCATATCATCACGTGCGAGATACGGTTTCAAAGACTCGGCTAAGCCCAAATTACTACTGCTGCTTTTACCTACACCTTGAATGTTATGGATTTCGTCAACAAACAAATGTGCGTTTTTGCGGGCCATAATAGAATCAATGACTTGTTTTGCTTTGTCTTGTGATTGCCCGACATACATTGTGTTGGTCGATTGCTCTGTCAAGTTCCATTCGTAGATTTCATGCCCGTTCAGTCGTGGCGTCAATTCGTTAATCGCCATTTTGTACGCAATCCACTCGACAAGTGCAGTTTTGCCAACGCCGGCGGGTCCGACAAGTAACGGGTTTTTCTTTTTCATTCTTAACAAGACGCTAACGATTTGGTCGATTTCCTTTTCGCGGCCAATCAATAGCGGGGGATTTTTAAGTGCGGCGTCGGTCATTGAAGACAGCGCGGGGATTTTGGATATATCAAATTTTGCTTTTTTTTGTTCCGAGTCACTGCTTGCAAAGCGGAATCTATCTGTTGCATGTGACCTGATTGCCTCGATTTTTTCTTTTTGCGTAATTATTGATGGTTTTGTGCTTTCTATGGCTTCCAGCAAATGAGTTGTTTTAAGTTTCCGCTCAGAGTCTTTGAAAGCCTTTTTCATGCCTTCGTTTACTACACTTTCAATTTCAGCACCGGTGAAACCTTTCATTGCTGTGACGACCTCTGACAGATTTCCTAACAAATCGGTGATCTTGCTTTCGTCTTTTACACTGTTCTTCAAATGGATTGTCAATATTTCGAGCACTTCTTTTTGCGATGGTAAATCCATAAAAAATATTTCATCGAATCGCCCTTTCCTCATAAGCTCCGGAGGTAATTTGGAAATATCGTTGGCGGTTGCTATAGTAAACACTTCTTTTTCATTTTCTTGCATCCAAGTTAAAAAGTTGCCAACTACACGTGAAGTTGTGCCGCCATCGCTTCTGCCGCTGCTTTCAAGACCGGACATAGCTTTTTCGATTTCATCAACCCACAGCACGCAAGGCGCCATACATGAAGCTACGTTTAGTGCATGCCGCATATTTTTTTCACTCTCGCCAACAAGACTGCCAAATGCCCTACCTATATCAAATTTGACAAGCGGTAACTGCCATTCGCTGGCAATTGCTTTTGCCGCCAAACTTTTGCCTGTTCCGGGAATTCCTACAAGCAAAGCTCCGCGCGGAGATTGTATACCAAACTCTCTTGCTTCAGGGTTAAAGGCAGCTTTTGTTTCATCCAACCATTCCTTTAAATTATCAAATCCACCAACATCGTTTAAGTTCACTGTTGGATGCATACACTCCAAAATGCCGCTGCGGTTGATTATCGCTTCTTTTTGCTTTATGATAAAACTTATTTCAGATTCGCCAAGTTTTCCATGTTCCAAAAGGGCTTTTTTAAATGCTTCTTCGGCTTGCATTGTGGTTAAACCAAGGGCCGCCTCGATAACTTTGTCCGGTACATCGTTGTAATCAACGTCCATGCTGCCAATTGCCATTTGGGCAACCCATCGTAACACCTCTTTATCCGGCAGTTTTATCTCAACAACGGGCAGCTCTTCGCTCAGTTCGCTTGGAACATATTTTGTTTGACTGCACAAAATCAAATTCCTATTTGCGGCAGACTCTTTTTTATGGTTATAGCCCCTGAGGGTCTGTGACAATATCGCAAGGTTTAGCTTAGATGCGATCTCACTCCCTTCATTAAAATTATTTACAAGCAGCACAATGTTTTCGAGGCTCCCTTCAAAAAAGTCCACTGCTTGGGCTAATGTAGTTTTATCAGAGAACGTTTCTTTAATCTCGTTTTCACCAAATTTTCTGATGCCTTTGTGCGCGTCAAAAACAAACACCTCTTGAGCATTTTCGCGTGCCACATTTCTTACTGCAGAATATGCCCTTTCCCATTCATAACTGGATAATTCAAAAACTTTTTTACCTATTGCCATTAAATCCTTGATTTCTTTCTCGGCCTCGGTCTCGCTATATTTCGGTGCAAACTCGACCTCTTTCCAAAGGTTAGCAACTTTATCCTCCTGTTCTTTTTTGAACTCATACAACTTTTCAAGAAGCTGTTCCTTTAGCGGCGACTTAGAATGTTTCGTTTCCTTTATTTCTTCATCAATTGCTTTAATAAGTTCTGCCACTTGCAAATGGCCAGAAGAAAGCCATCTGTTAATATTACCCCCGCTTAACATATTTTTTTTCATCATTTCTCCCTCCTTGAGTGGCCTTTTTTACCCTTCTGTATTATCCGTTCCCGCGCCTTTTTTTCAAGTTTCGCTTGGATTGCAGGCCACTCGTCTTCAACCTGCACTTTTAGTTTTTGTTTTTCCTCTTCCTTCTGTATCATTGTGTCTCGCAGCTTAATTTTCTTGGCAAGACTCTTTGCTTTTGCGTTGCCAAGCCATATTTTGCGGCGTGGGATTAATTTCTTATTGGAATAATCAAGTGCCAGGTATCCGCCAACTGCGCCCCCAAAACCGAGTAATCCGCCAACAATGCCAAGCCCAATCCCAGCCCCCCATTTATTTCCTATAAAGTTCCCCCGTGCGTTTTTTATATGCTCGTCTTTTTTTCTTTCAAGAAAGTCGTTGATTGTTGTGTCTATGCCCTCTGTGTCCATAACTAAAACGCCTTTTTCTACTAATCTTTCAAGGTCTTTTCTTGGTTCTTCTACTACTCTTTCGATATATGAATCATAAGCGCCTTTTTCTGTCGGCAAATTGCTCCCCCAATAGCCAAGCGCAAGAGCGCTTACAATTGTACAGGTTGCAAGTACTGCAACACTGGACCCGCCTTCGCCAACAAATCTGCTCAGTTTGCCAAGTATGGTATTATCTGTGTTTATCTTATCCGCAACACGAGCGAATTCTTGGTCTACTTCTTGTGATAATTGGTTATCAGTTTTCATTTTTCACCTCCCAATTCTCTCAGTCGTACCCTTTCTTGCGCCTTTTTTTCAAGTTTCGCCTTGATATGCGGCCACTCGGCTTCAACCTGTGCAGCAAGCTCGGCCTTTTTCTCGGCGGCAATTATTGCGGCTTTCTCGGCAATTATTCTAGCAAGATTCTCAGCTTCCTCTGCTTCGATTTCTTCTCTCGTTCTTGGAGCTCCGTAAACTTTTGCTTTGTCAGAACCTAATTGATTAAAGA
>Ga0123353_10017252_pt1 | contig 10601 bp, 6 predicted proteins | sample TergutLab28metaG_3_FD_92763 | JGI IMG/M metagenome (GOLD analysis project Ga0123353, IMG submission 92763) | Labiotermes labralis P3 segment gut microbial communities from Petit-Saut dam, French Guiana - Lab288 P3 | ecosystem: Host-associated > Arthropoda: Insects > Digestive system > Gut ... | reverse complement strand
GCATACCCGCCATCGATTTTTGCTGCTTGATCGCAAGCGGTATCATCAGCGCGCGCACCACCATGGTAAAGAGTATGATGGAGATACCAAACGCCAGGTTATGGGTCATATTAAAGACGATATTATAGATAAAATTGAGGATCCCGCCCAAAAACAGCGCGATCGGTCTTATCAAAACATTAGGCTCGTCACGCAGCATGTCCGTGCCCATGTTGAATAATAGAACGTACAAAATTTTACTCCTCTCTTGGGAGACTGCCTTCGCCGTCCGTGCTTGGGAAAATTTGCTCCGTCAGGCGCGGCAAAAATATAAACCTCTCCGGAACGGGGTCGTAACCGCTTTCGCACAGCGGCTGGCACCTTAACAAGCGGTATGTGCCAAGCCACAGCCCCTTTACCGTCCCATGCCTTACTATCGCGGCCGCCATATACTCCGAACAAGTGGGATAAAACCTGCAGGCGCGCGGTAACAGCGGTGAGATCGCTTTTTTATAGAACCGGAGCAAAAAGAGCAGTATACTCTTCATCGTTTATCCAATCCCGTGCTTCTTCAGCAAATGCCTGACAGCCTTGTCTATACCCGCGTAGGTCGCCGTGTTCGCGTCCGTACGCGCTATGATTATGATATCGTTTCCGCGCGCGGGGCGCGTCTCAGCAAGCCGGTAGCTTTCGCGTATCCGCCGCGTCACCTTGTTTCGCACGACGCTGTTGCCAACCTTTTTGCTTACGGATATCCCCAAGCGGTTAATTTCCGCTTCATTCGGCAGTACATACATAACAAGCAGCCGATTGGCTCTTGAACTCCCTCTCGAATAGACATTCCGAAACATACGGTTTTTTTTCAGCGATTCGGTGAATTTCACATAAACACTCCCGGGTCAGGAAATTAAAAAGATTAAAAGGATTATTCCGATTAAGGAATACGCCCGTTTTAATCCTTATAACCGCAACCGTACCTATTTTACGCGGATAAAACCTTGCGTCCTTTTTTGCGCCTGCGGAGTAAAACCTTCCGCCCGTTTGACGTTCTCATTCTTTTTCTGAACCCGTGTTCCTTGCTGCGCTGTCTCTTTTTTGGTTGAAACGTGCGTTTACTCAATTCTGCACCTCCTTTGAAACGATGATGTTCAGCAAACATTATAGTCATTAAAGATTTTTAAGTCAAGCGTTACTGTAGGATTGGCAGAAAAAATTTTCTGTCAGAATGTTACTCGAGACTTTTTTGAGACTTTTTTGAAAAACTTCTGCTTGCGTTGTATCCCGACCCATGTTATAATCCCCCCTGTTGCTATATATTTACAGGATGCCAACATGTATCCAAACAATCGAAAGAGGTGTATCGTTATGCGCGAAGGGCTCCATCCCCAATATTATCAAGCGAACATCAACTGTAACTGTGGCAATTCGTTTACAGCCGGTTCAACCAAGCCTGAGATCAAAGTCGAGGTTTGTTCGAAATGCCATCCGTTCTTCACGGGCAGCCAAAAGCTGCTGGTCGAAGCGGGCGGACGTGTCGAGAAATTTAAGAAGAAATACGGGATGAACTGAAAAAACAACAAAACCCCTGACTTTCGCAATGTCATTAGCTTAAATCTACAAGAGCAAAAATAAGCAGAAAGCTAACCAAAGAGTTTTCTGCTTATTTTTTTGTGCACAAGAACACAAACCCTCCGGCAAGATTGCAAATCCTGTGCCGCGATGGGCTTTCCTATCGGGTCGTATTGGCAAAGGCAAAGGCTCTTTGATCAAATGTTGTAAATTGCCGCCTTTTTCGCTATAATATACGCATTAAGGAGGGAATTCTATGAAAGCTATAAAAACATTCGTATGCACATTGTTGTTATTATTACTCTTAACCGGATCCGTTCACGCATATTCATGGGCTGACGAACTCATGACCGGTCTTTTAAACCGCCAAATCCTTGACTCAATTCCCGGCAGCCCCGACGAATCCATAACACGCGAAGCGTTTTGCGTTATCCTTGCAAGAGCGGTGCAAAGCCACGATTCCGGAATGTCTTCGTCATCCGTCGCGGCAGACGGCTCGGTCATCTTCGAGGACTGGAATGAAATCAGCGAAGCGAGCCGCCGCTATATTATGTTCCTGCACGAACAAGAGCTGCTGCAAGGTTCGCTGATCGACGGCAAAATATATATGCTGCCCGGCAGTCCGATCACAAGACAAGACGCGGCGGTCTTCTTAGACCGCTGGCTCGGTATTACCGCGACGCTGTATATCGACGTCCCGTTTACCGACGACGGCGATATAGCGGATTACGCCCGCGCTAACGTGATCCGGCTTTTTAACCTGGGCATTGTCCGGGGCTATCCCGACGGCAGCTTCAGACCGCTGGACAACGTCAGCTTCGCCGAAGCAAGCGGTCTGATCTATCGGGTCTTAGCCCTGCCGGTCGCCCCGGCGGGCGCGGAGCTTCTCACATATTTCGGCACCGGCATCATAGGTCGCTCTGACGGCGCGGCTTCCTACGCGCGGTTCGCCATGCCGCATGGCGTGAGCATCGACAACAACGGCAATCTGATCATATTCGACACATTCAACGCAAGCGTAAGAAGGATCGTCGGCAACCGTTCGGAAACCATTTTGGGTTTCACCGACTTCCCCGATGAATACGGATTTGCGCAAGCGTTTTACCTCGACGGCAGCAGGGAAGCGGCGCTTTTCGGGCGTCCCGCGGCGGGCGTGTATGCCTCCAACGGCGACCTGTTTATCGTTGACAGTGTGAATAACGCGATAAGGCTCTTGCGCGGTGATACGGTGTATACCTTTGCCGGTGGGACCCAAGGCTCCGCCGATGGTGGCAGAGACACGGCGCAGTTCTATCATCCCACAGCAATCGCCATAGACGAAGACGGCAACCTTTTTGTCACCGACACGTTTAACCATACTATCCGCAAAATCACCCCGGACGGAGCCGTTTCTACCGTTGCGGGACGTCCCGGACAGGATGGCTTCCGGGACGGCGCGGTCAGCCAAGCGCTGTTCACCGAGCCTTCGGGGATCACTCTCGGCGAAGACGGCGTTATCTACGTGACCGACACGGGTAACCATGTGATAAGAAAAATCGAGGATGGCACCGTCACCACGATCGCGGGTGTTGTCTCCGCCGTCGAGCCCGGAGAATATTACAGACTGGGCGGATATCAAGACGGTCTCGCCCGAAGCGCAAGGTTCAATTTCCCGAGAGGAATTTTCTACAACGAAGGCACATTGTTCATCGCCGACACGGGTAACCATGCCGTGCGCGCGTTAAGCGCCGGCAACGTCGTTACGCTTGCGGGCAGCGGCGAACCCGGCAGAGCGGACGGTCACTTGAGCATCGGGATGCTACACAACCCGACGTCGGTCGTGTATCTCGACGGGATTCTATACATCGCAGACACACTCAACAATAAAATCAGGATCATTTCGGTAGAGTAAGATTCAGGGCGAAAGGAGAACTACTATGAAAAGAATCTTTTCCTTACTTTTATCGGCGCTGTTGATAATCACCTTCTGCAACGTTGCGGTCTTTGCCGAGACCGCAAGGACAGTCGTCGTGGAAAGTGTCCAAGGCACCATCACCATGACGCGCGGCACAAACAGAGAGTTCAATGTTAACGCGGGTATCGGTCTTAGGGCGGGCAACACGCTGATCACAGGCAGGAACTCTTCCGCTGTTCTGTTGCTGGACGGTGAATCGACCGTCACTGTGGCGGCATTCACGAAGATCGACATAAGCCGAGCCACAAGCACCGACCTGAAGCTCACGGTCATAAGCGGCGCAATCTCGGTTAACGCCGCGCCGCAGCCTCCCAGCCACAACACTTCCGTAAGCGCGGGCAACTCCACGATGGGGATAAGGGGCACGCTGTTCACAACGGTCTTCCGCAACGGAGACCTGACTGTCACCTTGCTCGAAGGTGAACTGGAAATGGAAGGCGACGCGTTCGGCGACGGTCTCACAATGGCACCGGGCTTTGTCTTAGAGGTTTCCAGTCAACCCGGCATAAGAGTTGACGCTGACGGCGTCAACCCCCTCGATTTGGCGGTCGCTTGCAGCTTTACACTTGAAACGATCCGCGAGCACAGCGATATGCTTATCGAGCTCGGCGTGCTTACTGTGACCGACGTTGCGAATATCGACCAAATGATAGACGAAAAGAAGACCGAAGAAGCGGCGCGCGAGGCAGACACGCTTGCAAACCCGCCTATCGGCGGCGGTGAAGGTGATGACGGAGCCGGGACAGTAGGCAGCGGCGGTAACGGCAGCGACAACGAACAACTCACTGTCTTGGCGGGTGCGGCTATTACCACACCTGCCGCGATAGATATCGTGTCGCATAACGCGCTCACGGTGACAGCGGCACAGATGGCGTCAAACCCGGGCAGACAGCTTATCGAGTATGCAATCGCCACGCAAAACGATATCGCGCCGAGAACAGGCTGGCAAACCGGTCGGCTCTTCACAGGTCTTGCGCCGGAAACAATGTATTTCGTTTGGGCGCGTTCACAGGCAAACGCAAGCCGCAGAGCGGGCACTGCCGTGGTGAGCGCGGAGGGCGCTATGACTACTGCGCCGCCTGCGTCGGTGCCGACACTTATAACAGCAGCGGCGCTTACCGGTTTGGTCGCGCCGGTTACGGGCATATCTCCCGCGGCTATAACGAACAGCGATCAGTTCACCGGCGCTGTGGAATGGGATCCGCCTGTTTTATTCGGCGGCACATTCGCGGCTTCAACTTCTTATTCCGCAATAATAACCTTGACTGCGGCAACGGGATATACTTTCGCCGGTGGTTTTGCAAATGATAACGATATTTCCGGTTTCAATGTAGTCGGCGCAACAGAACTGCCGACTTTCATCAGCAACATAGGTCTTACTCTTGTGTTCAGTGTTCCGTTCCCGCAAACCGAAAGCGGATTGGGGACGACAGAAGACAACCCGATCATTATCAGCTCGGCGGCGCTGTTGGCGCTGTTGGCAGAAGAGGTAAACGGCGGTCAGTCTAAAACCGATGTGTTTTATGCTTTAGACAGGGATATAGACTTATCAGATTTACCGCTCGTAAACTGGACGCCGATCGGCACTTTTACGGGTGTTATGCTGTTCAACGGTATCTTCGACGGCAGGGGGCATACGATCAGCAATTTAACCCTCGAAGACTCCGGCTCGCAAGAGCAAGGCTTGTTTGGCGCTATAGGTGTCAGCGGTACGGTCAGAAACCTAAACCTTGACAATGTTACGATCAGCGGCGCCGGTATTAGCACCCTTGTCGGCGGCTTGGCAGCTCAGAACTTCGGCACTATACACAACAGCACTGTTTCAGGCTCGGCTATAGCAGGCACCGACAATGTCGGCGGGTTGGTTGGACGCAACAGCGGCACAATAACAAGCAGCTCTGCCATCGGCACGGTAGAGGGCCGTAACGATGTCGGCGGGTTGGTTGGAAGCAACAACTATACAGTGGAGAACAGCCATGCAGAAAGCACGGTCACCGGCATAGAAAGGGTCGGCGGGCTGGTTGGATGGAACGCCGATACTCGCGTAATAACAAGCAGCTCTGCCACCGGTACGGTAGAAGGCAATACCGAAGTCGGCGGGTTGGTTGGTCAAAATGGCGGCGACATAACAGACAGCCGCACCATAGACATCATGGTCAGCGGCTCCGGTTTAGCAGGCGGCTTGGTTGGCAATAACATCCACGTCGGCACAGTGACGAACAGCTCTGCCGAAGGTACGGTCGAAGGCGGTGCTTCTGTCGGCGGTTTGGTTGGCGACAACACCGGCACGATAACAAGCGGCTCGGCTATAGCCACGGTCAGAGGCGAAACAAATGTCGGCGGCTTGGTTGGCGATAATGCTGCCGTCACGGTGAACACAGAGACCCGCCGGGGTATGATAGAAAACAGCTTCGCCGAAGTTATGACCTGGGGTGAGGTCAATGTCGGTGGTTTGGCAGGTAAGAATGATGGCGCAATAACAAGCAGCTACGCCACAGGCACGGTCAACGGCGACAGCAATGTCGGCGGCTTGGTGGGCAGTAATAGCGGCACAATAACAAACACCTATGCGGCAGGTCAAGTCAACGGCGACAGCAATGTCGGCGGCTTGGCGGGCGAGAATCTTGGCGATATAGAAAACAGCGTCGCGCTGAATCGGATCGGCGCTTACGACCCCGCTCCCCCTTTACCTTCACCTCCGCCCGGCGGATTTGGACGTATAGCGGGAACTGGCACGGGAAGCTTCGTTAACAACTACGCCGACGACATGACGATTAACGGAGTTCCTGTACCCCCGGCGGATACAGGTCCGGATACGCGCCACGGCGAGACCAATACTTCTTTATCAACCCAAACCTCATGGGTATCTGCACTGCCGACATGGGACTTCGCCGTCATTTGGGAATGGGACTACGTTGAGCATCGCCCCATCCTACGAAGCGTGCGTCATAAGAAATTGATTCGAAAGCGAAGAAAAGCGTGAAAATCGGGGAAAATTCCAAAATGAAATTTCAAAGAGAGATAAGCTGCCTGCTCGTGTCAACGGCACTGCTGCTCGTCTTCGCCTTCAACGTTTTCTCTACCTTCGAGCTGAGGATGCAGGATAGCCTTTACCGCGATTTCGGCGTCATCCACCCGAATATATTTATATTCGGCATCGACGAGGAAACGCTGATCGAGTTCGGTCCGTTGCAGTTTTGGCCGCGACAGCGCATGGCGGACGCCATCAGCATCCTGAACAGCGAGCTCGGCTGGGAGCCTGCCGTTATCGCGGTGGATATCCTGTACTCGGGGGAAAGCAACGACGCCGAAGCGGATGCCGCGCTGGTCAGGGCGGCGGAAGAGGTCGGCAATGTCGTTTTCGGCGCGACGCTGTCGCTGGACTGGCAGGGCGCGCTTAACACGTTTGAAAAGCCCTTCGAGGAGCTTGAACGCGTGTCAAGCTACGGGATTTTGAACACGATCATCGACCCCGACGGCGTGGTGCGCCGCACGGAATTCGGGCTTATGGTCGACGGCAATATCGAGCCGACCTTCGCGGAAGCTATCTATAAAATGTATAACGGGCGGGATGTATACATACCACCCAGCGTCGGCGGCAACCCCATGCGCTTGGTGTTCACGGGCGAAGTGGGCGATTTTTACGGCGCGATTGGAATGGGCACGTCTTTCAGGGATATCTTCGGCGAAGACTTTGACCCGGGCTTTTTCGCCGACGCTATTATTTTGATCGGCCCTTACGCACACGGGCTGATGGACTCATATTTCACCTCCGCCGATCCTGCCCGTCAGATGCACGGTGTTGAAATACACGCCAATATCCTGCAAATGCTGCTGGATGAAAACTTCATAGGCTACGCGCCGGATTGGATAAATTGGGCGGTCATGCTGCTGACGCTGCTCGTTCTAAGTGTTGTTTTCATGCGTGTCGACATGCGCGCATCTTTTGTGGCTCTTGTTGTGTTTGCAGTCGGCTACGTTTTCCTGAACGAAATGATATTCCGAAACGGATTGATCATCACGCTGGTTTATCCCGTGATCTCGGCTGTCGCGCTGTTCATTTTTTCCCTTGCCTACCGTTATATCTCCGATAAAATCGCGCATATCACCGCAATCGCGGAGCTGAACGCGAGGCATTTTGCCGAAACAAAAGAGCTGTTCAACTCTTTCGTCAGGGTCATGACCGCCGCCATCGACGAACGCACGCCCTATAACGCCAACCACAGCATAAAAGTGGCAAAATATTCCGGGGAGTTTGTCAGTTGGCTGCGCGGCAGGTTTGAACCCGGCTCGCCCTATCGTATGGACGAAAACACGGAAGAACAATTGATTATGGCAGGCTTCCTGCACGACGTAGGCAAGATCGTCACGCCGCTTGAGGTCATGGATAAGGCATGTCGGCTGGGCAGCAGGCTTCCGGTTATCATGCAGCGGTTTGAGATCAAAAAGCAGTTTGACAAAGTAATATTTTGGTCAGGGAAGATGACCAAGGAAGAATATGAAGAGCAAGTCGAATACATAAACGACACACTGGCGTTTATCGAGCGCGTAAACACCGCCGGGTTTCTGCCCGACCCTGACATTGAACGGGTCAAAACGCTGGCGCAAATTACATACAATGATGACAGCGGCAATGACGTGCCTGTTTTTGACGAATGCGATATCATATCGCTGAGCACAAGAAAGGGTACCCTGACCGACGCCGAGCGCGACGTCATGCAGGAGCACGCCAGCATCACCGAGCGGCTGCTTGATAACATGACGTTCAGCAAAGAGCTGGCGCAGGTTCCCGGCTGGGCAAAAAGCCATCACGAGTTCCTCGACGGCACGGGTTATCCATGCCAAATTTCCGGCGACCAGGTTTCGGTCGAGGTGCGGATACTGACCATGATGGATATATACGACGCGCTTACCGCCGATGACAGACCGTATAAAAAAGCCGCCTCACATGAGACGGCGATAAAAATCCTGCGTTCGATGGCTGAGGAAGGCAAGCTGGACGGCGAGCTCGTAGAGCTGTTTGTCGAGAGCGGGATTGGTGTTGCGCACGTTTCTCCCGCCCCCGCCGCATAACTTCTGCGCTATTGGATTAGAAGTTACGAGGTGCGGTTTTCCGCTAAATTCCGGCGTTTACAGCACCTCTTGTTTTTCGTGTTTTGTTATTTCGGCAGATACACCGCCGCCTTAAACAAATCTCCGTCAATGGCAAGCGTGAACCTCCCGCCCTGTGCCTGCACAAGACTCTGCGCGATGGATAACCCAAGCCCGCTTCCCTCGCCCGCCCTTGCGCTGTCGCCGCGCTTGAAGCGTTCGGTCAACTCGCCGGGTTCGACATTAAGCTCATGCTCCGATATATTTTTTATATCCAGCCGGTACCATTGCTCATCCGGGACAATATCAACATACACCCGCGATCCGGTTAAAGAATATTTAAAAACATTAGACAACAAATTCTCCATCACCCGCCACAACAGCTTTCCGTCCGCGCGTACGGAAGCGTGTTCGGGCAGGTTCAACCGAAAATCCAGCCCCGACGCCTTTACCCGCTCGTCCAGTTCACCCAGCACCTGCCGGACAAAATCCGCAAGGTCAAGCTCTTCGATGTTCACCTCGATATTACCGCTTGCCGCCTTAGACGCCTCGAATAAATCGTCGGTCAAGGCTTTAAGCCGCGCCGCTTTCTGTATCAATATATCCAAATATTCCGGCGCTTTTTGGCTGTCCAGTCCCTCGTTTTTCAGTAAATCCGTGTAAGTGATAAGCGAAGTAAGCGGTGTGCGTATATCATGCGAAACATTGGTAATAAGCTCGGTTTTCATCCGCTCGCTTTTCATGCGTTCAAGAACGGCGGCGTTTATGCCGTCGGATATACTGTTGATCGAATCGGCGATACTGCCAAGCTCGCCGCCCGCTACCACGATAGGCAGTCTATAATCGCCGTTGCTTGCCGCTTTCGCGCCTTGTTCGACAAGATACAGCTTGCGGGCATAGCGTTGCATCACAAACACCGCAAGCGCGACGATCACAAAACTGAGTAACAGCGCCAAAAACGGTTCCGATACCGTGGTCACGATCAATATAAAGTTGAACGCCAGCATCGCGGCGCCAAGCAGCACGACTTTTGAGGTAAGCCTCAGCCCCGCCCACAAGGATAAAGCGAATCTGCGCAGCTTGCCGCAGGTTCCCCAAATCAGATTATAGATCAGCGTATATTTCCACCACTCGCCCGCCTTGCAGCGTTTGGTGAAGCTGACGAGCCACCAGATAACCGGCAGAGTGAATTTTATCGCCAACAGGGCACAGAGCACGAAAATCCAACGGATGTTGCCAAACCTCCATGCGGTGTCCGTGAAGTGAATGAATACCGCGCATAACACAAATAGATAGCCCGCTAACGCTGCCGAGCTCACGTCCAGCCAATGCTTATCCAGCACCGTGAAAATAACCGCGTCGCTGTCATTGCTGTTGACGCTCGCCGCGCACCTGCCCGCTCCGCGCATAAGGATTATCAGCGCCGCCAGAGCCGCAAGAACCGCCCCGCCCATGAGGGCAAAGCTTGTGGCGACCTCACGCTGTGTGATCCTCCAAACGGCGTTGTGATAATCCACCGCCTCTTGGGTAAATGCGATGGAAGCCGTCATTCCGTCATCGAACCAAAAGCCCCTGTCGTTCCCTGTTCTGCTCCGCTCCCGGCCGGTTCCGCTATCGATGATATAAACAGGATGCGCCCGGAAAAACTCTTCATTCCGCATGGGCGCACAGTTTGTAAGCGTCCGTTCGCCGTCCGAGACGAAATAATATAACCCTCCGGTTGTATTCAGCCAATTCACAGCGCGGTTGAACTCGTGAAGCCGGTCGTAGATTGCCCACTCGTCCGTCTCCATATTACGGATATGCTCCTCATTTTCATAGCTGAATACGGTTTGTGCCTGCCACATAGCCTCATAAGCAAAACGGTCGAAAAAATAGTTATTATTGTCAAAGCTCATAAAAATCATATCCGCGCTGAAATGACCGTCCACGCTCGCAAGCCGAACACCGCCAAGCAAAAACATAAACGCCATAACAGGGATCAATATCACACAGAATATTTTAACGG
>Ga0123353_10017251_pt1 | contig 10602 bp, 6 predicted proteins | sample TergutLab28metaG_3_FD_92763 | JGI IMG/M metagenome (GOLD analysis project Ga0123353, IMG submission 92763) | Labiotermes labralis P3 segment gut microbial communities from Petit-Saut dam, French Guiana - Lab288 P3 | ecosystem: Host-associated > Arthropoda: Insects > Digestive system > Gut ... | reverse complement strand
ACACTTTGTATATATATATATATATATATATATATATATATATATATATATGCATGTCTCACCTGAAAATTATGCAAATCTCAAACGTGGAACAACGTCCAATGCCACTTAAGTATTGCGAATCACATATTTTGTAGAATTGCTTGACGTGCTGCTCGGCATTTCAGATGACTGCAGACAGTCGAAATTAATCCCTTTGTCATTCATCATGTGAACGCTGCGCCGCACTTCGTAATAATTCGGAAAGGAAATGAAGGAACGCTTCATCAAGATTGCCTCAGCCTCCACCACATCTCCGTGTTTCGCCCCCCCCTCCCCCTTCCCCCTTCTTACTTCTGCTGATGTCTTGATTTGTCTATCTTTCCCCTCATTCTTCACCACCCTTGTGTTGCCGCCTATCTATAATCTCATTGCCGATACAAAAGTACGTCCTGTGTACTGTTTAGTCAGTATTGCATGGACTGTGTATCGCCCAATCACGTTGCGAACCGAATTAAATTATAGCTGCCTGCTTGGAGGTTGAATTTGTTAGGGTAGATTTTGTAAATTGAATTGCAGCGACGGTTTTTGTTTCTGAATTACGTGATTTATTGGACATGATATAAGATTAGAACGTGCAGGTTTAATTCTCTGTAGGATATTGTGTATCGTGTTGTTGCAGGAATAACCGTGCCTTCGGAAGATACATGGGATAAGCGAATAGAATGTATACCTAGACAGAAACATCGGTTCTGGTTCATATTACGAGCAACATCCGTCACTTAGAGTAGCACGCAACAATGCGAATAGAGATGTAAAATCTATAAGACACCCTGATTGGCATGCAGTGCAGCGCGAATGGTAATCGTTACGTTAGTCAGGAAATTACTGGATTATAAGTAACTCTTGGAATTCATAATCGTGTTCGTTATAACCACCCTTTGGACTCAGTGGTCAGTGTGTGAATTTTTTTTTTTACCTAACCATCATTACCATCAGAGTGCGTTATAATCAGATGCTTATAATGTTTAAGTTATAAAATGCAATCAGTTATTATTTTTTTTTTCAGAAATTATGGTTTCAATGCAGGTGTACAGAGTAAATCTTTAGTCATTTACAAGGCGTAACTTGTCAAAATGATGTTCATGGGACTGCTTTACCTTTACCTTTACCAATTTATTAACATTACATCCTTCCTAAGTGTGTCAGCCCTCAAAGGGCCATCCTTAGGGAGTACGACTGGTATATTTCAGCAGCAAGGTAAACAAAATGAATTGCCAGATGTATAGTTGTGGAAGTCAAATAAAACATATTTAAACCTACAAGTAAGGATATATTAATAAACACTGAAATTTAAAAAAATAAAAATAAAATGTAATTATTTATAAAATATTTTAAGTAGTGATATTAGTGCACGTATATGAACAAGATGAAGTTTTCTGGGCTTTCCTACGTCCGTGCACTCACTTATACAGAGACTGGGATGCGGGTTAGCCGACCAGTTGGCCGTTTCAGGCAGGGAAACACATTTCTGTGAGTGAGAGCAAGTGAGACCCGCCCGTCGGTAAGGGACCCTTCACACACTGTACGTCAAAGATGTTCTCTTCAGTCAAGGGCAGTACTTCACTCCTCCGTTCTTCTTCATGGCGTGGTGCTTGAATCAGCCGGTAACAGCTTCGCCTTTTACTGTGCTCTGGTTCTACACTTACGCTGTTTATAAGAATCGGTTAATTTTACGGCACGTTGCAGTTATGGGAGTTCAAGGTCGAACTGTGGGTTGTAATCAGTTGCATCTGGCCTGCGTTCAATGGACCGTTCAAAAGAACGTGATAGAAACGTAAAATATATGTTCTGTTGATTACGGTGAATCATAACTCTTGCTTCTCTGTTTAATAATGAACACTTGTATCACTGGATGCAAGATGCTGGAACACGCATCTCAGCCTGCCTGTACGTACGTAATAATCTTGGTACACGAGGAGAGAGTCTGTGCTTCTTACATTTAATGAACTGTTGTTCAAGGGCACAGGTTAAACTTTTGGTGGTGCGGTACAGTACAAATGCCAGACACAGCATTCGTACGCCGGGTTTTTCGTTTTGTTATTTAACGTCAGGCCTGAAGCAGTAGTATTGCATCGTGTAAATGATCCTGCCGATTATTATTATTATTATTATTGATTGTGTTCTAAATTTTAATTACGTAGTTGAATTTGGATGTGAAAGTTAGTCTATCGCTTGAAGGGAAGAACAAAGGCTGTGGATTTTCGAGAATTGGGTGGCGAGGAATATATGTGGTTCTTAGAGGGAGGGAGTAACGGGGAGGGGGACAAGAAAATTGGATAATGAAGATCTTCATTATTTGTACTCTTCACCACATTGTGTTAAGTGTGATCCACTGAAGGACGATGGATTTGGGTGGGGCAGGTGGCATGTCTGGGAGTAAAAATGAATGCGTACAGGTTTTCAGGGGGGGATGCCTGAGGAAAAAACCGTTAGAAATATGTGGGAATAGATGGAAGAGTTTTATGGGAGGGTGTGAATTGGATTGATCTGGCTCAGGATGGCGACCTGTTGTGAACAGGTAATAAACCCTCCGGCTGCATGAATCCGGCTTCTCACAGCTGAGATGCAAGGTCATTATCAGACCTGCCCGTATTCTAGGCAATGGGACATAATGGTTAAAACCTGCCAGGAGCCATTTTGTCAGTTCTGTGTAGCCATCTGTTACAGCCTCTTGGGTGGCGAGAGTTTCCTGCCATTTGGCACCCATCATAGTAATCTTTGTGCTTTACTGGAGCGTGACCTGTGACCCGGCATTTTGCCAGATACATTACGAAAGATGAGTGAAAATGTTAAAAACGAACGTCGCAGTCGAATGGTTGTTTTGTCCTTCTACTTAATGGTTTTCTCCATTGTCTTTAGCAAAATGCTGTAGTAATATCTCGCAATACGCATATCGGCCTCTTTTCGCCTATTAACATTCATTCTGTCTTTACACGCTAACTTTAAAGTTGAAACCGCTTTCTTGTATTACCTAATCCGATCCCGATGACAGCGCGGTCTAATGCATGGGGTCTGCGGCCGCTTGCATGCTGGGACTGCGGGTTGAAATTCCGCCGGGGGCGTGGATGTCTTTTTTGCGAGAGGTAGAGGTCTCTGCGACGGGCCGATCACTAGTCCAGAGGAGTCCTACCGACTGTGATGTGTGATTGCGATCGTGAAGCCCTGATAATGAGGAGGCCCAGACTCATAATGGGCTCTTGCGTCACGGGGGGGGGGGGGAAATATTACCTAAGGATTAGTCAGTGTTAGCTCGGGAGAAAAGTGTTTGGAATTGAAGTTCTGGAAAACCCTGTTGAAATATGTAATGCGATCAGCACTCTTTTTTTGTTGCCTTGTGTTATTTCCCACAAATAAAGTTGTAAAGATCTTGTCTAATTTATATTGGCCATCAAGCTAAAAATTCCCCCAGCTTCTTTTAAAAAGTAATGTAGCCATTTCTTTGTTCGAAGTAAATAACAGAGAACATGACCGCTAAGTGCCGGGACATAAATCTTCAGGAACACAGTCTTGTTAGCCACGCACCTTCCTTCTATTTACTGGTATCACTTCTGACATCGGACACGAGCTTCAATTTATCTTTCCAGAAGGACATGGGCCTATTCGTCTGGTAACAAGCCATGGTGGGTGAACCCCTTTCGGATTGCTTGTTATTACGAGGCATCAAGTAGCAATTTAAAACCTCGTACTTGATGTTCATGAAATACTCAGCTCGCTGCTAACAATTGGATTGCTGGAGATTTATTCCCCACTCCCCCTCCAACCCTTTCGACACTCATGTGAACGATACATATGACAGCATTTTTTTTACCCGATCTAATAAAGCGTTACATAAAACAGAAATGAAAGCGAAATAAACCAGTGTTAAAGTTGACGTATCTTTAGCCTAATTCATCATTCAGTGACGAGATCATGGTGTCTCATGTCCATGTGTCTTCCCGCTCAAATAAGTTTTAAAAACGATCCTATGATTACTCGTGCGAATTGATGTAAACATCATGGCATTCAAAGCCAGTTTGATAAAACTTTCCATTTAACTCCCATCAGTAACTGATTTTGAGAAATTTTATTAGATTACCCAGGGTAATGAAACACTACTCCCCAACTGACGGAAGGAATCATGGTAGACCTTCGAAGATACTTCTGAATACGTGAGACCGGAACGGGTCAACAAGTGGCCCAACTCCATGACAGGTATATTATGATGATGATGAGAAATTTTATACTCCTGTTTTGAAGTCTTTGTAGATAGAACGTCAACAATGTGGCGGCCACACGAAGTGGAAGCTTTCTGCTTAATCGCGATAATAATTGAAGTTCGAATATAGACATGTGAAATTTTGTTTGGACAGAGAGGCACGAATATCAGTGACCATGTTCTGCGAAGCAGTGTGCTAAAAGCTACAAATATGACCGGTGCACAATTTCGAGTTCATATGTGACGAATTCAATGTAGTGAGATTTTTTTTTTTTAATTTGGCGCAACAGCCCCCACCTCACGTTGGGCCAGGGTCTCCTTATTCACGAGGTTTCTATATCACACACAACGACGCACCACAGTCGGTAGGACTCCTCTGGACGAGTGATCAGCCCGACACAGAGACCTCTACCTGACAACACACAACACTCACAACAGATAAATATCCATGCCCCTGATGGGATTCGAACCCACAATCTCAGCAGGCGAGCGGCCGCAGACCTACGCCTTAGACCGCGTGGCCACTGGGACCGGCAGTGAGATTGCTGGTCACCGCAAATTGTGCACAGGAATGAGCTACCAAATTGTGTGTGTGTGTGTGTGTGTGTGTGTCACATCTGTGACGCAAGAATCCAACTTGGGACTATGGTACCTCATTGTTAAGGTTTCTAGATCACGAACACACACATACACACACACACACACACACACACACACACAGCAGGACTGCTCTGAATGAGTGACCATCTCTTCCCAGAGGCCGCTAACCACACAACACACAACAGACACAAGAAACGAACATCCATGCCCTCAGCGGGATTTGAACCCGCGATCCCAGCAGTCAAGACATACGCCACAGACCGCACGGCCACCGGGATCGACCAGTTGTATAATTACCAATTTGTAATTCCTCTTTGTCTAGTCATAAAGGGAACAGGCGTCGCGAGTTCTTCCCATAACTTCTCGTTTCTTATGGCGACAGAACTGCAGTCGGACTGCAGTCAGATCGATAATTCAAGTCACTTTCTCCTCTTACGGCGCCATTCAATTCGGTTCCTGATTAGCAGCTAACACAGGGTCTGCACTGAGTATTCTCTGCAGCGTCACTTGTATTTTTATGGCTCATTTTATGATATGCAGTAACTCAGACCATGCGGTGTTGACGGTGGGATGAATGGTGAATGATAAATTGGAAGGACAGGTTTGCGGTAGTCGAGGTATTTACTGCCTTGGTATCTGTCTGACAGGATAGAGGAGAACCGCGACACACGTCAGCCAGGGTAGAAAGCGTTCGGCTGAGCTCGGAACGGAAACTGTCCCGAGTTCGGGTCCAGAGGTTTACAGCTGCACGAACCTTTTCGGTCCACTCCGCAGCGAGTTACCGGTTAGGTTATCTCAGCCGTAGCTCTGACGTGATTAGTATGTCAACTACACCATGACAGCAGTGCTTTTAGTCTATTTCGGGCCTGCTGAACCTCTAATGCGGTGCGAATAACCGGCAAAACTCGGTCTCTGCGCGGGCAACGTGACATTAGGTACAGAGAGTGAAAAACAAGTACACGTATGATGATACTTACTTACTCCATGGAGCAGAGTCCTTCTTGAGAAGCTAACAAGTTTTCAGCTAGTCAAGAAATTCCCCGCATTTTGTGGAACCCGAAGTTACATTACCGCAATCACAAGTTTCCGTCACCGGTCGCTATCCTGAGCCAGCTCGATCCAGTCCACACCCCCACATCCCACTTCCTGAAGATCCATCTTAATATTATCCTCCCATCTACGCCTGGGTCTTCCAAGTAGTCTCTTTCCTTCAGGTTTCCCCCACCAAGACCCTATACACCCCCTCTCCCCTTACGCGCTACATGCCCTGCCCGTCTCACTCTTCTCGATTTTATCACCCGAACGATATTGGGTGAGGAGTACAGATGCACTTATAATGACATGTATAATTTAATGTGTATATTTGTCTGTATATCACCGCAATAAAAATGCAGGCTACTGATAACATGAAAAAATTTATAATAATGTAGTAATTCACTACATAGGCTGGGGTGTCGCTATTGTCATATATTTACAAAATTATTTAGTAATATATGTACATCATAGTAAATAAGTGACTCGTAAGTCTTTAGCATTGCTTTGGCGTTTTGGCTCGAGTTTACAAGGGAAAGGTTCAAAAGACGTTTCAAATGTCTAGCGGTCAACACAACCGCTTTGCTACCTACGGGTTGGTCGCAGCGTGTCATTTCTTCTGATCTCTGATGATTGCAGATCTGATTGTTACTAAAGACGCAGCAACGAGTTTAATTGCAGCATTTACTTCTTTAACATTTCAAATTCTTGCGGTTCCTTTGTCTACCGCCACGATTAACATTAAAAAATTTCTACATGGTACTCGCTTTGTGTTGAGTGTTTTGTACGTATCTCAGAACAGACAGCGATTTTTGCTTTATACATCATTAACTGATTGTTTTTTATAACCGTGGTGGAAAGTGTTTACAGCGCGGTACGAACTGATGCCTTATATAAAGCAGGTTACGTTTCGTCTTTAAAAGGTTAATAATGTAATAGCGCACATTGAACGTTGGGATTAAAAATTGTGAATCAGCGTGTATGGAGAAAAATACATTATCACAAATATGAAAGAAATTAAAAATAGTTTTTTTATGGGCTGTTATGAGAACCTTTGCAGAGTGTGTCACGGTTTAAAGTAAAGGGAAACAATAGAATGTTAATAGTTGTAAAGTAAAGGTACAGTGATCCCGTTACAGGCCCGGTGTGGCCCAGAGGGTGGGTAGAGATGTATAGCTCTACTCTTCCATGACTGCGGCACTAGAAGGGGGTGAGTGGTCAGTAGCACGCCCCGGCCGCACTTTACCCCCGGAAAAGACCCGGTACCCATTTTACAGGAGACTGGGTGGGCCCCACGGCCGGTCTGGACGGGCGGAAAATCTCGTCCCCACCGGGATTCGATCCCGGACCGTCCAGCCCGTAGTCAGTCGCTATACTGACTGAGCTACCCGGCCCACATTATTGTAACATACACTTTATTTTAGCAAGAACGTTACTATCGATAGTTGTACTATAACTAACTCACTCACTCATTCACTCACTCACACACTCCATGGAGTTCTTCATGAGAAGCTGACAGCTGCTCAGGTAGCCAAGAACGCCCTGTATTGTATGGAACCCGAAGGTTCATTGCCACATTCACAAAGTCCCCAGCTTGTCTGTCCTGAATCAGCTGAATCCAGTCAACGCCCGACCATCTCTCATTGATTCATTTATGTGCTATCATTTCATCTACCCCTTGGTCTTCCCAAGTGGTCCCCTACCTTCAGGTTTCCCTGTCAAAACCGTGCATGCCCTTCTCTCGTACCTGATAGTAACACATGCTGCACACATCACATTCGCCTTTAAAACTATTATTATTATTATTATTATTATTTAAAGCCCAGTAAAATATGTCCGCTGTGCAGTTAACATGAAGCTAAAAAGAGCCGAGGTCAGTCATTGGTTCGTATTTACGCCAAGTACTGGCCAGTCACAATTACTTGTGTCATGTCCGTCTTGTGATCGTGATTCAACTTCTTGACGTTACTGTACGCCACTCAAGCGGCATTATTTAGGATGGTGTCTTCATGTATTTCGAAAGCGCTGGTGTTCTGAGGCCTTCCAGCTCTCTGGGTCACTTACCTGTAACATGCGCATGCAGCAAAGTTATACCAAAATTAGCAACGTCACATGATGCCTATCCATTTCCATCATTTTATAACGACTTCCAACTGCGTATCTTGTGTCTGTCTGTCATCCGAGTGACATATCCACACCCGTTATGATGCCATCAGTTTCCATTACAGGTAAATGACTATAGAAGTTATAAAATTCGCATGCTTTGGTGTAATTTCGTCATATTCTTATCCGGCACTGCTTTAAAGGCAACTTGGGCATAACGGAAATCTGTCTTTAGCGGAAAACCTTCACATTTCCGAGGATTCTAACTTAAGTACCCAATTAAACGGAACGTGCTTGCGGCGGGGGTAAAGACGGTCCCATACGGTTCCGTTACAAACAGGCCTGGCTGAGCGTCTGAACGTTTATTTCAGCATGTGAAAAACTGACAGAAAGCTGTTTTATGCAAAATTAGAGATTATCAGGGACATGACAGCGAAGGTTAATGTCTTCCTAGTTGTGACACCGTGGATTCTAGTAGCTAGTTACTAAGGTTCTGCACTGCGCTACAAGCAGGAAGTTTTCATTGACGTAATCCTCCAGTTCGCAATATGGACCTGGGGTCGACTTAGCCTGTAACTGAAATGAGTACCAGGGATATCCCCTGCGGGTAAAGACGGCCGGTGCGTAGGGCTGACAACCTTGCAACTTTCGTGTGCCGATTGTATAGATATCCAGGGAGCCTCAACCTCCTGGAGCCCACACAGGGGCCTGTCCAAGCCTGTATAGGGATAGCTTTACCTTTGGTTTTTAAGGTTCTAGATAGGCATTGCCTATGTATTCTACATAGCAAGTGGAGACAGAAAGTATCACGATAATCGGCTACCAGGTTACAACGTGCCACTTCCGACACGACAGCAATCTTTAAGTTTTTGGTGCGTATGTACCTGTATAACGGACGCTTTTTAACATTATCAAGAGGTGATGGTGCTGAGGACAACAGTGTAAGGTGGAGTTCCGTTGAGAAGATACGAAAAAGTCTGCGACAAACGATGTCACACGTAGCCAACAGCTAAACAGATCGGCTCCTTACGTAAGGCATAGCGCTAAAAAATTGTTACACCGTGCTACTGACATAAATGTTCGGGGTGTTCCCACTTCTAGATTCCCTCTGTAGTACGTACATACTTTTTATAAGAGAGCTCGGAAAAGTTTCGTGTTGTAACGCTTGAAAGGCTAGCAATAATTATATTTTAAATTTCAGGTAATTGGCATTTCGAAGCACAAGGCTGTCTAGTGTAGATTCTCTGTACAAAAAAAAAGAAGTGAAAATTATGGTTAAACCTTCTCTTCATTGCATTGTCTGCAGTTTTAAACGCACGAGATGACTGTTGCATAACAGCATATGTATGTAAATTTATAATGTTTTTAAATTTCTTGTGTTTAGCTGCAGTAGTACTGTCTTTCCATCAAACAATTGTGCGTTCTTTTTTGAAGGGGGTCATCCCGTTGTGTATCGTCAACTGTTTATTCTATTAGTACCGTCAATACACAACATATGCATGGTGTCGCATTGGACAAACATTTTAACTATATTTTCGTTGTTGTACCGTGCATGTTGTCAAGTCACTCAACTATTTTACCAACCACTGCACTTATATGAATTTATAAAATTTACACCTTTAAACACTAAAAACGCTCCGACATGTATAAGTGCTGTGGTTGGTAAAATGAGTAATTTAACTATACCTTAACAATACTATTCTTTATTGGCCTGATGATGGCCGTTTAACGACCGAAACATGTCGCCAGATATAACCCAGTTGTACTAATACATCTGGTCTTTGCATATGTTGTTTATTGACGGTACTAATGCAATAAATAGATTGTGAGTTCTGTTTCTCGCTCTAGCCTAATTAGGCTAGAGCTAATTGTGACGTTGTTCTTAGCACAACTTTCTTAGGCTCGTGCATTTCCTGCCGATGTTTGTTCTGTTACGTCAATCGAAATTCACCGTTCATAAATATTTTTTTTCCAGACGTCATGTGACGTGTCCGATTTATGAAACTTCGCTGGTTCAAAAAAGACGCGAGGTGAAGTTGTCACTCCGTAGGACATGAAGGCATACGTGGGACGGGGGCCGGGGGTTGTTTCATGTCTAGATCAGGACTGATCAGCATTTCGTGTGTTGCGGGCAGCTTCTGAGAAATTTAATCTGCATGCGGGCAACATAAAAATTAATACACAGAATGAAGAACGAATGACAATGAGTGTAATTATATGTACGTATAATTTTACTTGTCTGTTTCTCTGTAAATAATGTGCAATGAAATGTGCTGAAAATAATACGATAAACGTATTTAAAAATGCTATTCATGACGTAGGCTAGGGTTTCGCCATTTTTAGCGCTTTTTTTTTTCCTTACAAAACGATCCGTTAATTTAACGTGTGCCTACATAAATAGCAGCTGGTAAGTTTTCAAAACTGCTTTGGCCTTATGTTTCAAGATTTGCTAGGGAAAGAGTTGAAAGCCATTTGCTCATTTTAAATGTCTCCACGAGCAACACAGCGGGTTGAACGAGGCTGCTGTACGTGGAGGTGAATGGTCAACTTCAGGGCTTGTTACTTAGGGGATAGGGGAGTTGGCTGGGCCCCGCAGCTGGTTTGGACGCTTTGGAGAGGAAAAAAACTTT
>Ga0123353_10017250_pt1 | contig 10602 bp, 6 predicted proteins | sample TergutLab28metaG_3_FD_92763 | JGI IMG/M metagenome (GOLD analysis project Ga0123353, IMG submission 92763) | Labiotermes labralis P3 segment gut microbial communities from Petit-Saut dam, French Guiana - Lab288 P3 | ecosystem: Host-associated > Arthropoda: Insects > Digestive system > Gut ... | reverse complement strand
TGCGCTGACCACGTGACACCCCTCTATCCGCAAAAGTTGGCACTAACTTCGCCGACCGGCGGCAGCCGCTCTGTCGGTATAGTTCGCGTGCGGACTAAGGCCACGGAGTTTAGTTTTAGTTTATGTTACCAAACACAAATGTGGCAATGACAAGTTTTCACTACAATGACAGTTTTTCATGCAGTTACAAACTCATATTATAACATACTAGCACTGTGTATAAGTCAGGGAACAGGCAGTATGCAGAGGGACAGTTTACATGAGTACTTATTTTCATATCTATATAACCAAAAAGTATGGGACAAAAGATACAATGTGTAGTGTTTTTGTGAAATTTTCTGTGTAGAATTTAGTGTGCATAAATTATGCAGGTAAGTACAGCATTGAGGATGATAATTCAAGTGTCTTCAACATATGCATGTTGTTCTACAGTAGCAAGAGGAACAGTACATTGTATTGGTCAGTTGCTGTCAACTTTACTTTATTGCAGTTGTCTGGGAACAGAGCATGTCTGTGCAGATGTCTTATATATATTTATATTGCTTGTATATCTTTATTTATATTTGTTTGATTGAATGTTGCCTCTTCTAACACATGCTGTGTTATAGTGTTAAATTAAGACCCATTATAAATGCTGGTGTCAAAAGCTGAAGCATGAGGTTTTTGCACTGCCAAACAGCTATTTTACATATTTCAGAAAGGAGGAATGGTAGTTTCTTATCAGGAATTTGTCACCTTTGGTGGTGGGAATTTGAGTGAATTAGTGGGTTTTTGTTTTTTCATCCAGTTGACTTTCCAGGATGCACATTTTCTTACTATGGGAGTAACCATGGAAAGATGTCAGACTAATCTAAGCACATGCTGCCTAATATACTTGTTAAATTGTTTTCTTTGTACTTCACTTGAGTTTAGAGAGAAAATGAAACAGTTGAGAACACACTGCAGAAGATAATAAAAACACTTTCTTGAATTACTTTACCTGTAGGTCTCATTTTACTTGATATCTTTCTGTGCCATTTTGCTTTAATGCAACTTGAAAATTTATGCCACTCTCAAATTTACACAGTAGTGTTTGGTTTAACACAGTGTGGCGTAGACAATCCATTGGTGCGCTTATCTTCTGTGTGAGGCTAGCAGAAATTATGTCACTGTCACGCCATCACACGTATGGATCACTCAGTGCAATCCAACTAAAAAATTGTCGAAAGACGATCGGTATTTAAGAAAAATTAGACCTAATAAGTGAATTTGAAATAGGTGAACAAATTGTTGACATGCACCATAATGTTAGACTTGCTCGTAGTAACATGCGTACAAATCGTGATAGTGCTGATACAATTTTAAAAAGTGGTAAGTGTTAAATGCCAGCAATGTGAAACAGGGAGTGCTTGTTTGTGTAGCAAGTACCATAGTCATATTTGAATGAACTGTACCAAAAACAGTGGATGTCTCTTGCATTTTTATTGCATAATAAATAAATATATTGTACAGAAATGTATGTATAATGTATTGAAATGTATATATACTATGTATACAATTCATATATACCCTAGAGATTCGTATGTCCTCTAGTGGTGTAGTCATATGCTATGTAGGATGAGGTTGTCATTCCCCTATCTTCGAGGAAATGCGCTGTTTGAAATGGGAATTTTATGTTCAATTTGCTCGACTTCAGTTTGCAGCATTTTTTTTGAATGTAACCCTGGCATGCAAAAAGACCTGCCTGTAGTGTTTTGTGTATGTAAAGGTGTGATCAATAATGTGAAGTTACTGACTGATGGAGTTACACATGGCATGTGTAGCTGTTATCAGTAATGTACTTTGGTCTTACCTGTGATATGCCTCCACGTTTGCTCAGTGCATATGCAGTTACATCCTATATATTAGCAAATTGTCTTGAAAAGTGAGGGCAAATACATCTTCACCATATTGAAAAGGCCCTCCACTAAGTTTAGCTTGTTGGATTCTGTTGCTAAGTCCTCTGGAAGACTACTGTTAAAATGAATACTTCCACTTACTAGTTTTATTCCTTCCATGTGCCAAACACTGTTGTATTAATTGCCCTGGTTAATATAGCAGTGTAGATGCTACTGTCCAGCAGTATGGATGTTTTGTGCGTGTGAGTCTGCTACCATTTACTGTTGTGCACAGAACTTGGTTTTGCCAGTGATTACCTGTATAGGTGAGGGTATAGAGTGTGCAGGTACTATGTTGGGTTCTGGCTGTCGCAAAATGCGAATTTCACTGCTGCATTGATGGTAAATGGTGGAGTGGTGAAATGAAAATCCTTTTTAAAAAAAAAAAGTCTGATGCATGTCATCTAACAATTCCAAAATTTGTATTTTTGTGATGATTTTGATAACTGGATTGAAGTATAGGGTTGATATTAGGATTTCTGTCATTCACAAATACTGCAGTTTTTCTGTTAGTGATTTTAAATTATTTTTACTGTTCTAACTGTGCTGTAGCAGAACCCATTGTAGAAAAATTTTGTCGTGCATGCCTGAGGGCAACTATGACCTGATGATATTGTCATACTGGTTTCTGCCTGTAATATGATTCTGTGTAGTGTGATAGAAGTGTCGAGAAAGTTCATGCGATCTGGCAACCTACACCATTAGGGCAGATGATGCAGGCAGTAGGTTTGTGTGAAATATCACCACACTTTTACCACAGTACATGGCATCACATCGCAGAAGACTTCATGTTCAGTGCCATGAGAACCTCAAATTCATTTTTTTGTTTTGTCAGGGCTGGGTCCAGTGTTTAGGGGTGGTGTATTTCGGCATATCTGTGTACATGTCTGTGTATTTAATTTTGAATTTTTTCATCCTGTTTGACCTGTAATTTAATTTATGGATGTAGGAGTAAATGCTCTTGCTTATGCTTGTGCATGTTTGTTTTGTTGTTTACTCTAAATGTAAATCTTACTTTGAGCCTTTGAATATATTTATTTCCTTTATACATATTTATTGAAATAAGTGGATGGGGCATATTAATATTTAAGGACTTTTTCTTGTCCTGCTGTTTTGGACACTGGTGTATTCATTATTTGTTGTTATATCACTGGTAGTTTAGCTTGTGAAGTTGTTCCATTTAGCAGTAACATGTCACATGCTGTTATTTAGTAGTATACTGAGAACTGCAAGTTTATACTCTGGTACATTATCATGTGTGTTGTATTTTCTTTTCAAATTTATTCAGTTAGTGAACTTTAAACATATTGCTTAGTTTATTGAACTCATTATCTCTAGTTGCAGTTTTCATGCTCATAAATCACACCTGTCATCAGTGTATCTTATAAATACATTGCAAGTATTTTGTCATAGTTGATATTCTCTTCCAGTTACTGTTATATCTGTGACATTTCTACACACCTGTTTCTCCTGATTGCTTCAAGTATACATCATAAAAGACTGCATGGGAATCATGAGTTTTGATCTGTGCTTTTTGTGGAATTGATTTTGCTATAAACCTATATGTTTTGATTGATAGCTGAATTTTTTTTCTTGGCATTTCAGGACCACCTCGTCCATATTAATTTGGATTCATGTGGCAAAAGGACCGTGAGTTAATAAAGTTACTTGTGACAAAAGGGGTGTGAAATGTTGTGTGTTGGTGTGATGGAGAGGACAGTTCTGATGTTCAAGGTTCACTAATGTGTGATACACAATTTAGAGTGAACTGCACAAGCATTCAGTTTATATATTGTGGGTACTTTTGTACATGAAATGTATTTTATAGCATTAAGTAACCTGTGATTTAGGAAACTTCTAATATTATATTACCTCTGAAATTTTTGTGGTCATAAAATTTTCCAAGCAAGTCTGTAAGGTAGTTCATTTTTGTGAAATTAGTATCAACATTTTGCAGCATTTATTAGGCATCTATAAGAGGTTCTTGAATGCCCAATTCCTTTCCGATGATCGGAAGAGAAGGAGGTGCTTCCAACTGGAGTCAGTGGTTTGTTAATTTTTATATTGTTTATTTTAAAAATAATTAAAAAGTGAGTACACAGTACACAGTACACAGTCCTCCAGTACACAGTACACAGTCCTCCAGTACACAGTACACAGTACACAGTCCTCCAGTACACAGTACACAGTACACAGTCCTCCAGTAAGATGAGAGTTGAGAATTGTCAGCACATGAGAGGTAAGAATCATCAGTATCCCATAAATCATTTATTGTAAAATTTGGCAGAATCTAGTATGGTAGGTTTTTAAGGGTTCGTGTGTTACTAGAAATGTAATTCATCAAAACGAAAGAAGATACATCCTTTTCCATCATGTCTGCCAGTCATACAGTTTATCATTGCTTTCATGTCACAGTGCAAAAATAAATCCAAAGTGCATAAAGAGTAACTCATCGGAACAAATTGTTGGTTGTGTTGTTGGCGTCTTCATAGTTGTTTTGATGAGTCATCACTCAACATACACATTTTTTATTTAGTATGACTGCTGTGTAGGGCGAGGTGAGCACCACAAACGTTGTTTGTCCGAGGAAAAATTTTTAAAACCAGTCCTGATGTGGTGTGACAGCCGGAGGGTGAGTAGTGACCTGCCGTCATCAGTTCAACTGAACCTTGGCAATGAAATTGTAAAACAGTATTTATGTTGTAATTGCATTTTCCAAGTATTAATCAGTAAAACAAAAAAGTCAGATATAACTGTATTTATTGGGTAATAGCGTACATTCACAAATGTTCAGTTTATTCACGATCCATTAATCCGTTTTTGGTTACAGACACCACGGGATGTGGAATTTGTCAAGACTACAATATTAGCTATATAATTCATTATACATTTTCCAATTGACAATTACAGCATTGGTTAGTAAATACAATAAATATCAATGTCATTAACACACTGAGAATTAATTGGTAGTTTAGATATAGATTATAGAGATATAAAACATGATACCATTGTTTAATTTTATAAATAAAATAATATGCTTAAAACGAATCAGCATACACTGACCAACCAAACCAAAATATTAGTTATCAATATAGTTAAAACATTCAAAGGTAAAGTGATACCGTTACAGGCCTGGTGTGGCCCAGAGGGTGGGTAGAGGTATAGCTCTACTCTTCCATGACCGCGGCACTAAAAGGGGGTGAGTGGTCAACAGCACGCCCCAGCCCCACTTTACCCCCGGGAAAGACCCGGTACCCGTTTTGCAGGAGGCTGGGTGGGCCCCACGGGCGGAAAATATCGTCGCCGCCCGGATTCGATCCCGGACCGTCCAGCCAGTAGTCAGTCGCTACACCGACTGAGCTACCCGGCCCACAAAATATTCAAAGTGTAGAACGAATTTGAATGAACAATGATAATTTCAAACACGACAGTATGTCTTCTGTCAAGATTTCTTTAAATTGTTATTTAGTTGCTAGACAGGTCCTTTCGATCACTGAAACATATCGTACGATTTCGTGGAATTTGTTGGTAAATGTTAAAGTGATAGCGTTTCGGACTGAGAGCACTATGGACCATGAAGCCAGGAACAATGCACTTGACGAATAAACCGATAGAATGCGGTTGAAGCCAAAAACATCCTAGCGGTATTCACAAAGCCTACCTAGAGATGGCACTGAGTAGAAACCAAAGCATTTGACAAACCAGCCGAGAGAATATACTTGTGTGTCAACATTCCTTCGTTTTTCGCACAAGTGCGAGTAGACAGTACTAGCAGTAGTTGCTACCGTATTGAGCAATTTACGACACTGCTCTACTGATGTGTGAAATTGCAGGTATCGCCACGATAAGCGCAAATTGTATATGAATGGAACAGCGATGTTTCTTTGCCAGGCATCCCTAAATAATAATAATAATAATAAATTCTACACATGCACATCTTTGACAGAATTTGCTGCACTTTTGTACCTTTGTATATATTTCCCTAAAGCGGGCCTTGTAGAGGGCGAAACAGGCAGGCGGAACGTGAGTAATGTTTATTTATTGTTGATTGTGCAGTTCGTTTTATCAGATACTGTATAATCAATGTTGCACGGCATATGGATTACGTTAAATAAAGTAAAGATTCATTGTACAAAGGCAAATAAAGTCTTGCTTTTCCGTTCCATTAACCTTTTGTTGTATGGTGTTTATACATTACTCTGCTCCAATGGATGATTAAAAAGTCTCGGAAGTTGTAGATAGAATCTTGTTTCAGTTTCTTCCCTGATATGTTTGTCGTGGTTTTCTGAGTCCCTCCTTACAAAGACCACAATCACATTTCGTGTCTGTACCCGATCATAATTCATGAATCATCTCATACGTCGTGATATGAACTGTGCAGTTGACGCAGTGTCAGTATTAAGATAAAGCCCAGGCTGTTTCGTGCAATTTAGACGTTAAATTGAACCAATATGGACTGCATATGTAGGATCGCGCAGTATCAAATTTCAGCTACATCGGTTCATATGTTTGGGAAATAAGACATTGCTTGTTTACTGGAGATGTGAAATTCAAATAAGTAATGCGAAAGGGATATGAAAACGTGTGGTAAAACACAAGTTGACGCTTTATTTAATTCACTGTACCTTCTGGTAGGCTTGTTTAGTGAAGGCAGTGTACACCTTGGCCAGCGTATTGGCAGACTGCAGCCTGAAACAGCCAACGTACAACAAGGTCTTTGCCGTGGCAAACTGTTGAAGCATTTTGTCTGTTCACCCGACGTTTAGGTGTAACCCCGTTATCTTATCACCACAAAATTGTCTTTGCTTTGTCAGGACACGAGAAATGGATTAGTACTGAATCGCAGAATCGTTAACGTGTAACAAGACGGGAAATCCATCATTGAGGTCCGGATAATGCACAATCCTATCAACTGTCTGTGTAGACACGCCATTTACGATCTACATTAATTATTTGAAACTTAACCTTACGGACAGATAGGATCTCCCCTTTATGCGTTCACTTGATGCAACGAGGGTGTGGTGTTCTGAGGTTCAGGCGCTGGTTGGCCTACCTTGCAGTACTTACGTTAGCTAGTGTTTTTACCCTTTCGTAATCCTCACAGAATCAGAACATGGTGAATGTGAGGTCTATCATGCCACTACCGTAGACGGAAACTATATGCACTTATGAAAATTCCGGCTTGTGAATGCTGTCCTTTAAGAATGTTGATTTGTGTGGTTTACGAACGGTCCGATGATGACACGGAATGCGTGCCGAAATATCAAGCTGTTTGTATAAATATATTAGTGTGCAAGGAATGAACCACATATATGAAATTGATAATTATTCGGCTCTCTGCTAGAACTGGTCTTATCGTCGTCATCTGTATCGAAATTGAGAATATAATCATGAAGTGCCATTCCTAAATCACTACAAGTGCTTCTTTTAAAGTACACACAAGAATATCAAAACATTCTTGCTTCGTTACGCCTGTTGATTTTCACACGACTGTGCGAAGGTAATTCACTTGGTGATGCTAATTTCTTGATTCCGTTTTGGAGCTTTTTTCTTGAGCGGTGTTCAACAAACCACCGCTCAGTAGCTTCCCTGTTCATGTGAAAAATAGAGTTCATTATCACAACCACAAAACACCTTTTCGTATCCTATCCCAAGCCAGTTAGTAGAATTTTATCACAGTTTTAATGGAAATGTTTTGCCGAAGTCCAACCCCCAAGCCGGAGGACCAGATTGCCTTTTGTGACTGCTTATTTACTGCTAAGTTCATGTTTGAGGGCCTGCAAATTCCGCCACAGTTTATCACAAAAACCGTTTAATAGAATTATAAATATGTTGTCACAATATGTAGTTAAGTGCCACTACTTATCTGGAAGCCGTCTCTTCTCTCCACATCCGCCAACGCTCCATGCCATGGCAGGGAGAGACCCTCTTAAAAGTGACTATCAAGACTAGTCTAGGCGGAAAATCGCAAGACGTGCCACGCCTAGTAGATAAATTGCTTGTAACTTTTTTTCTTGCTTGTTTGCAGATTGAGCCATCTATTGCGTCCTTTTTCCCTCTTTGGGCCTTGAGGTGCTATCACGTTGAAGACACAGAGCCTGCTTTCCCTCACAAACGTTGCTATAATCGTTCGTGTTTGTTACTGCGGACTAACACAAGGGCCACTAAAATTCCAATGGGACGTTTTTAAAAAGAAACTCCTTCAAAAATCCTTAACTTCGATAATATTTTAAATGGCAATTTGTTCGTTCTAGTTGAACTTAAAGTAAAGTTTTCTAAAGTCTAAGCAGCCACACATTCTAGGTATCTTGCAGTTGTCATCAGCCTTTCAGAATATGAAGAACTTTTCTGAACTTCAAAAATTTCGCGGTCCGCGCACATCCTGTAGTTGCACTGTTAGCAACCGTTAATTGAGAAGACGGTCGCTGCCGAAACACTGTTACGAACTAAACAATTAATGTGAATTAACATTTTATTAACCTTTTGGCGCCGGAATTATTTTTTTTAATTTTAGCACACCCTGTATATAAAATGTGAATAATACAGGAACCAAATACGTTGGAATTATGAAACAAACTGCATTTTGAAGAGGAAAAAAGGAGAGTATATACCATGTTTAAAATATTCAGTACCTATATTTGTTGAATAAATATATAAAATGCAACTTTAGAGTTTAGCGGTGCGGTACGACCATTATAGTTGACATTAGGCGTCTAAAGGTTAATCACAACAAGTACGAAGTTCAGAAAGATGCCGGGCTGGCAGCGACGGGGATAAATAGAGGAAACACCGATCCAAGTCGTTTTCGCGTTGCTGTTGAAGTAATCCCCTCAGCCTATGGACTGCCCAACCACCCATTGCATAAGAAGATATTCAAAAGTTATAGAATAATGCGTCTTTCGTTGTGAAAAATTTAATCGGCACTAGAAGTTGACGCAACACTAGAATGTTTATTTGATACGAACATGAATAAGTGTATTGCAAATAAAAATAAATACAGATTTACATATTTTATGCGAATTTTATTTGGTTTAAATTTATTCCTGATATTCTTGACCATTAGGCACAATATACTGCAAACTGGAGTTAGATTTAAAAAGTGTTGCTTATAAACCGAAATACGAAGTTAATTCATAATAAAATTCGAGTATTAATACAGGGTGATGAAAAAGTCTCTGTGCAACTGATTATTACAATACAGAAGTCAGGTGCACAGAGACTTTTTGATCACCCTGTATAATGGCGTTTTATACATAAAATCCCTCTGCCTTCTCGAGAGATAAGTATTAATCCCGGATCTTTGAATTTACTGACGGAGCGGTTCACGAATGCTGGAGTATGTTGAAAATAAGCAGAAGGGCAGCTTTCTATACACTTTCAGTTAAACTGAGCGATTTTATTGTGTGGCGTCACACCTGACGGAAACACTGAGTAAACTGCGCAGTTTTGACAGGCAACAGCGCAGGCCTCAGAACTGTCTTTTCCAGTCGTCTTTCACATAGAGAACTGCGCAATTCACTCAGGGAATCTGACAGTTTCCTCATTTTACCGGCAGCCACCACGATGGCATCATCTCAAGGCACTCATCCGTTTCTAGCAATTCGTTCAGCAGATGAGCATCGCATGATGGATTCCTTTCCAAATACCACTTCTTACTCCACATTTTACGCTTTCTTTTCTTCTTTTCGGATGACATTATGGCCGACGTGGTTATCAAACAACAAACGACAGCCTTGTTTTTATCCACCATATTCACACGCACAAGAAGATACACAGAAATGACAAACCTGATGGGAAACCTGTGCTGTGCCAGAGAGCATTCATTTAGTTTTTCGTGCAGTTTTTTTAACACAGTTAAACTGCACAGTTTAACTTGGAGTGTATGGGGCCCTTAGTGGTCACGTAAAGAATTACGTCACTATCTGCTGATGATGACGCACCTTCTGAAATGTCTGAGACAAAACAATGGAAACCTTGCTCCGGCATGTCCGAGGTTGCTCTGTCTGTGTGCGCCGTAAGAGGCCTGCTGAAACTAATTAGCTCGCTAAGACTCGTTACTGACTCGACAGTTTCTACATCTGTTAGTTGTGTTAGTGAAAAATAAGTGCAGTATATAGTAGAAGAAATAGTCGTGGCCAATTTGAAGGTTCCCAGCATCCACGGAGAAGGGCCAACGAGGGTCGAATTTGCATATATTGTGTAGTGTCCAATGTTAAGAGGGCTGTGAGTGTGACAGACTGTGAAGGATGTGGAAGGTAGGGGACGTAGCCGATTTGAAGTTACTGTAGCAGCACTTGTTTGGAGAGTCTGAGAAAGCCCAGGAACTACGGAAAACAAAGCTCCAGTTCGTTTCGTAGGAACTACACAAAAGGAATTTCTTGAGTAATGTTAAACGTACACATTCGGTCTGGAAAAATTGCCTGTACGAAGCGTACCGTGAAGTGTCACTTCCTGGAAGTGGCCCCCGCACGTGATATTTTTGGCGGGTGTGGCGTCGTTGCTCGGTACTGATTTCCTGTTGGCATTCGACTAAGCATTACAGCTCCTCTCGTTGCCTGTTGGCCTTGCTAATTCCCCCCCACCCCCCCCCCCCCCCCCCCCCCCCCCAAGCGTTATTACAACATCACTTTCCGCACACCCCAGAGGTAGAGAACGCAGAGAAAACTAACCTGGTCGTCGGGTGGGG
>Ga0123353_10017249_pt1 | contig 10602 bp, 6 predicted proteins | sample TergutLab28metaG_3_FD_92763 | JGI IMG/M metagenome (GOLD analysis project Ga0123353, IMG submission 92763) | Labiotermes labralis P3 segment gut microbial communities from Petit-Saut dam, French Guiana - Lab288 P3 | ecosystem: Host-associated > Arthropoda: Insects > Digestive system > Gut ... | reverse complement strand
GTTATTTTTCACCCTTTCCACGTCCCCCATTGATAAAAAATTCAGGGGGGCCCCCCCCCCCCCCCAGAGCAGACCGGGATGCTTTGGGAAAGAGATTACTCTCCTTCCTTCTTAGGATAGCCAAGGAGGTTTAAGCTCAACAACACACAGGTACGTCATAATTCAGTTTGAATGGGTGGGCTATACTTGTTGGACGTTTCCTAACGACTCTCAGTACAAATTTTGTCAAAACCCTTCCACTCAGAACGTGTACACTCCATGTTGTGAGATTACGATCAATTGATCTGCTCAAAAATCGCGTAACCGAATAAGCAGTCGAGTGGATGATCGAATGAAGATGAGAAAAAATGAATGTAGAGCAAATATAGGTAAATATGGCACGTTTGAAAATCTAGTGTTCGTTGTATTCCTATGTACTGTACCAACAAGCTGAACACTCAAGTGACCCTACATTCTGCCCAGAATGTACCATATTTATATTTCGTGCAATTTTCACAACAAACAGCGATTATATCCGTAGGGCCTGCAGCATAAACCGACCAGGGGTTAGGTTTATAGTCTTCAAAGGCTTCATGACGACTCCTCGACACTTAAGAGAAGCCACGAGAGTGCAGTCGGTATAGTGACCAGCTAACGGGCTGGATGTCAGAGAAATTTTCCTCTTCTCCGAAACGTCCAGCTCGGCTGTTCAACGAGCGCCGGGTGCCCTCACTCGTGTGGTAAACCTACTGTGGCGTAAAGTTGACGCCTCGCCTCATTTAATGCCAAGGTTAAAAATAAGTGGAGCTACACATACAACTCTCCATACGCAATCACAGCGTGTATGGTGTACGGGGACAATATGTGGAGTGTATATGTGTGGGTTTTGTAATGTATAGGCGTTTTGGTAATATGTGTACTTGTATTTAATGTGTTTTTGCATTGTTTCGTATATATATATCCTTTTTATGTTTTGTTTAATTTCGTAAGTTATGTATTTTTATTGTTACGTTCATGTATTCTTATTGTTATGTATGTTCTGTTCTGTACATTCTCTTTTCATCATGCCTAATGACACTCTTCGGCTACCCTGACAGAGGTTTTTCCGTGCTTCTTCCTCAATTGTACGCCAAATGCCAGCTCGCAAAAACGGGGCATTAATTGTGTTGTTCTGTGTATTGTTTGTGTGTAAATGTGTACTCTACTACTGCCACCGGGTGTCAACCCAATTGCAGTTAACAAATACATCTATATCTACAAATTATCTTCACACTGACAGTCCATCGTTCTGGGCAAGTTGGGAATTTAATCGAAGAGCGAGAACTGGACTGCTAAACGACGGGCTTTACACAACAGAAATTAGCTGCAAAATAATGAAAATTAAGGCGCAGCAGAGGGAGACCCAAGTGTATCTCCTGAACAGGACGCCTGTCCACTTGAACAGGATCGTGGGGCGATACAGATTACAGCCACCCAGTCGCCCAAGCAACCACCTACAGTGTACAGAAACACCGTAACTATGGCTCGGTAGTTGTTCAGGCAACCAAGAAATTCCACAGATTCATCACTGCGTTCAATGAAGCGTATAGACTAATTAGGACATAGGACAGCCAGTCACTGCACTTCACATCTTCATAGTTTGTTTGTTTGTTTTTTGCGCAACAGCCCTCAGTGGGCCAGGGCCTCCTCATTCACGAGGTTTCTAGATCACACACAACGACGCACCACAGTCGGTAGGACTCCTCTGGAGGAATGATCAGCCCGTCGCAGAGACCTCTACCTGACAACACACAACACTCACAATAGACAATCATCCATGCCCCCGGTGGGATTCGAACCCACAATTTCAGCAGGCGAGCGGCCGCAGACCTACGCCTTAGACCGCGCGGCCACTGGGACCGGCACATCTTCACAGTCTTCTCTGATATTCATTTGAACATTACACTACTACCTACACTCCATCGTCCCAACAACATTAAAATTTTCTCTTTATTATATATTTTATTATTCACTAGCTTATTGCATTAGAATTTACTATAAATGGACTATTTAATTTTACTTACTAACCACAGATTGAGAGAGCAGAACTTTTGTGATAACAATTACAAACTTTCGGGTTATATAAAATCAAGGAAACTTTTCAGCTGCATATATGCTTAAACAAACCAGGCAAAGTACATGCAACGTAACATAACGGTGCGTTCGCCTACCATTGTTGCCATGGAAAAGCAACAATGCGTTCTGTGTATTATTCAGCTACGTGAGACTGTCAACAATACAGAATTATTGAAAGTGTTGCCATGGAAAAGCAACAATTGGTTCCCTCTCCTATATAGTTGATCAGCTACATAATACTGTGTACTCTATGTACTGCTGAGCTTAAACCTCCTCGGCTATTCGAATAGCCTAATACAATCTGACTCGAAAAGATCGATGTTATGGCGATGTTATGTCGCTGTTAACAAAATAAACTTACTCCGATCTTCTTGTGAAATACCTGACATTTCGTCCAATTGTGTACAAGACCGAATTTTCTCTACATATTTTCATATGTATCCAATGTCAAATTTCAGGACAGTCCGTCCAGTGGGAGACGAGGAGATACATGCAGACAGACGGATGGACAGACAAATATGCTGAAGCCAAAAAACGCTTTTTCGACCCATGCGAAAGTCCCTATAAATTACGCATGGTTGAGTCAGGGAGTTAATTGGTTGAATGGTTGGTCAGTCAGTCAGTTAATCAGTTAGTTATTTAGTCATTTGGGAAGGTGGTCAGTCACTCGGCCGTTCAGCAGAAAGATTTAAGCTATTAAGCAAAGACTACATAAAGTGGAATCTCTGACTAATTAGAGTGGTAACTAAGTATATTCGTAAATATTTTGCACTGAAATTTTAGTGCGACTCCTCAAAAGAGAATGCAATTAAATCAGTTAACAGATGCTACCGATGATGGATGAATGTAAAAAGATACGTCAAAGACACCAACTCCATTAACAAAAGCGCCTAAAAATGACATCTACATAAGACCTAAAACAGGACAACACAAGGTCCCAAGCTGGGACTAAGGATACCCTCAGGAAAGGAAATTCTATTAGTAAGATGTATGACAAGAACCCTGCGTAACATTACAGCTTCATGATCTCAGAGATTAGGACGCCTATAACATAGAAGGCAAAAAGAGCTCGATAAAATCAATGACTTCGCCCGATTTTCACAAATTCCCCTTTAAATTGTTTTCTTTTACAACCTTCTTCAGCACTTTAGGGATCGGAATGCTTTGGCGCAGTAATGGCCTAAAGTAATCCAGTCCCAAAGACCACACACTAAATGCACAGAGGAGGTTCCTGACAAAGATCATGTAGACGACAATTTCCCCAACCTGTATGAAACCCGAAGATTCATGACCCAGCACACAACAGCCCGGCACTTGTGCCTACCGTGAACCAGGTAAGCCCAGTTAACATCTTCATACCTACTTTCTTAAGATTCATTTTAGTATTACACTGGTCGACGTCAATTTCCATGTACTTTTATTGGAAAAACGTTTACAAACTTGAAGGTGCGAATGATATGTTTATGTCACCCTCCGTTTGGATGATGCCAGTTGATACCTCAGTTGAACGGCCAAAAACCGAAATTTGGGGCTAGACCAAAGGTTTTTTATGCTGTTCATTTATTTTTACTTATTTAAGACACTTAAATACCTACGTGTAGAATAATATTGTCTCAAACTATATCTCAAATTGAAGAGGCTTCCTTCCAGCTGCTTGCAGTACGATAATTATCACAGAGAAAAAACAAACACTCAGCTACTTGGATCATGGCTTCAGCAGTGAAATCTTCTTGAGAAAGGTGTAATAGTATCACTTGATACGAAGAGGAAGTCAAACACAGCAACGTACTACTCAATGGACGGTGATATAGTGTACTGAAAAAACAACCAAGAATTAAAGGAAGAACTGCAGCTTGAACACACCTCTGGGCAATGGAGGCTTTTGATTCATTTAAGGTCACTTTGAAGACAGTGTTACTCCACAATGGAAATCACTTCCCTACTATCGCATTGGCTAATGCACTTCAGGTGAAAGACACGTAAGAGAACCTTCAGGTTTTGCTGAAAAAAAAAACCATAAGCAGAACATCGGCGGATTATATGTGCTAACCTGAACGTTAGAGTAATGGCGACTGTGCTGCAAGGTGGATACTCTACATCCTGCTGCTTTTAATCTGAATGGGACAGCCGAGCGGGGGAATGCTAGTACAGAATAAAAAAATGACCACTCCGTTTAAAACAGTACCAGGTCAGAAGAACGTGGCACGTCCCGCTTTAGGGGACAAGTCAATAATCTATTTGCCTCCAATGCATATCAAGCTCGGTTTGATAAAAATATGTGACAGCGATGGATAAATAAAGCGAAGGGTTTGCCTATTGGGGGCAATAATTTCCCAAAATAAGTGAAGCCAATATGTAAGAAGGAATTTTCGTTGGTCCACAAATTACACTATTCGAAGACCGAGGCTTTAGTACAAAATTAAATTCTACAGAAAGAAGAGCCTGGAAGGCATTTAAAAACGTCTGCAGATACTTTCTAGGCAATGAAAGAGCGGAAACCTACAGTGAAATTCTGCAGGAGTTAATTTAAACATACGGTGTCACGTTGTGTAACATTACTGAAACCTCATTTTCTGCATTCCCATTTAGATTTTCTCCTGAAAACATGGGAGCTGCCTCCGATGAACATGGCGAAAGGTTTCCGCCGACCAGTGTTACACACCCATCTTAAGGACTGCCAAATTACTCTTCCAATCCGACCTACCGACAAAAATTATGTATGCAGTTTATAGTCCTACAATGTGTGTTAAATTTCCCACCAATCTCATCTTCGTTGATCTAAACGTCTTCAATACGATTTGGTGAAGAATAAAAATTATTAAGTTCCCCTTTAGGCAATTTTCTCCGTCCTCCTTTTCCGTCTTGTGTCGCACGTCCAAACATTCTCCTGAGCATCCTGCTCTCAGACTCCCTCAGTCTGCACTTATCAGAGGGACAAGGGGGCAAGTTTCATTCCCACACAAAACAGAGACAATTATGTTTGAACATATCGGTCTTTGGATAGGAAATGGGAGGATATGAAACCTTCAAAGAATAGCAGCAGGCATCGTCTCAACGTAATCTGCCCTTAATTACTTCTATGCTTTTTTTATTTGTTGTTGCCGTCTGAATACATTATAGACTACTACAAAGCCCATTGAAAACACTGGAATTTCATCGGGACCTGCTGATAGTTCCCGTTTCTAGCTATGATTTCCACAGATAATCCTTCAAATGATGTGTTCGCATACGTTATGGCAATGGACTGATACTGAAAACCACAACTACTGAATATCGGCTCCATGAATTTGAGAAGTTATTAAGAGACAGCCTGTTAAAAAATTTCCAACTTCTTATCAACAGCATTCGATATTTCAAAGAAGCCTGCTTACTCAATAAAACACGAACTGTCAAGAGCATCAAAGGCTTACTCGAATAAGATTACAATGTTTCCTTGGCGATAAATTATATCGACCAAACCCTATCGTAACCATGGAAACAGGCAACAGTGACGTCACTGACATATCGATTAACGATATTTATCGTCACCGTTGTTTTAGTGTTTCTCATTTGGACACCGAAACCCGTTAACCATGGGAACCCGAGGTTGTGACGTCGCCAGTGTGTTACACTGTTTTCCCACAATCCAAGGGGATTAAATGGGGTAGATCATACAGTCACCATTACGATTATGTGCTGTACTCTGGTCAAGATATTTCACCGTAGGACTATTACACTTACCCAGTTCTCTTTTTTGTGTTTATAAAGATCAGCCGGCTAATTAGCGTTTAATAGAGTTTCTGTGTGGTTTTTCTGTCACTAAATAAATAAACGCCATTAGCGCACTGCACACGCTACTGAGTCTCTTTTCAACTGCAAATCCCCTGGCGTTCTTGGACCTTCCTAATGGAGTATTATAAGCAAAGTTTAAAAGGAATAGGCACAATGCACCTCCTTATTTCAGACGTTTCTGCATAGCAAAGCATACCTATTCCGACTTTACTACAGGTTTGGACTGGACATTTTCACTATCCTAATTACTTTCATGGTAATAATAAAGCCAAAAATTATTCTGCACCATGCTTCCTTCAAGTCTGTAGACAGATGTACTGCCTCAAAGCACTTCCATTTCTTCTCCATTATATGACAAATGTATTTTTTATCTCAGTATTTAACCAACTTGATGCACAAAATTTGTTGCACAATAAGTTTCACAATAAGTTTTATTTCATGTGCTCGAAACATGTACTGAGATGCACGGTCAGCAAAACGTCAAAAAATGACAAATGTACGAGTAGTTGACCTATTATGCCGGAATCATAGTTGATGATATCCCTTTTCATTACGTGTGAAGTAACCTACACAAGAAAACGCTGTAAACCTTCTGTGAAAGTTAATGTGACAGTCCTTTCTGGGACTAATTTATTTATTTCCTCTTTTCTTTCAACCCGTATTTCTTATGCAACAAAAATGCTTACGACACTAGAGTCCTGTCTGTGTATATTTGTCCACATTCAAACCTTTGAACCAGTTGATCGATTTTCACGAAATCACGCTCAGTGTTATGTCTCTAGAGGCCATCTGATCGTTATACGTACATAATTTCCTAACTCGGTCTACAACAAGTTACATTTGCGGACTTGCGATGTGAGACCGACAGTAGTGCCGCCTAATTAGACCTACAAAATGACGGACAGTGATATATCTTCGAAAAATTGGCAACTTTAACCGGTGTAATTTGTAGCATGTAAAATAACATTACAACCGTGAAAAAAAAATTCTTGACTTACGGTATGATAGCCGTAACTAATAAACTACTCACATCTGATTTGGAGACAGGATCATTAATACGCAGACACGTCATTCGGTAAATATTTCATTGCAAAACTGACGGCGATGTGATAGTTTGAGATCACATCCGGCATATTTAACACAAACAAATTTGCACGTAATAAGTTTTCACAAAAACAAACTAAAATAGCAACAATGCTCAACTTGCACACCCCTAACTAGATGGGGAATGCAATCAGAGGGATGACAGTTCGCTGTATCAACAGTATTAAAGGCTTAGTGCACCCAATACTCTGTTTCGATACGACGGCCAATTAAAAACCCCCTGCCCCTGCCGGTAACAGAAACGCAGTCTTTTTGCCTGCAGTCACCTTGAACTAAACGAAATATTTAAGATCCCAGTTGCAAAGTCCCTTTGATTTGTAAAGTGACAAAAACGAAACAGAAAAGAAAGTGAAACTACATTCGACAAAACGCAGACATTTTCTAGACATTTCAGTGTTCTGTCCTGCCCACAATCAGCGGACAGATGCAGTGAATTAATACATTATGTGGCGCTCCAAGGACAATGAAGAAGAAGATACATACGCACGGCTGCGGCTGGCTTTATACTTCTCGCATCAAAAATATCAAAAGAAAAAACAAAAGGAGTTTTTCGATGAGGTCAAAATTAAGTAAACGAAAAACATTATCTTACACGTCCCTTTCGTACTTCAATTTCGAGCTGTTAAATCCATGTCCAACCCGCCCTGAGACCAGTCTGCAAACCGCAAAACTTGCAACAAAACAGAAACCTTTTGATCTTTAACGACCGGTGATGGGACTCCTTAATGTTGCAGAAAACACACACAAGTTGCAAAAATGTATTATTGCTGTTGCAGATTTGTAGCAAAACAATGAGTTCTTGTTTTATCAATTTAGCGGGTCCGTACTTAGCAGCCAGTGTCAATGGGCCTACTTCCTTCCCGAAGCACAGCAGCTACGGTTACCGGCAACGGTAAGATCTGAACCCTCCCAACACAACTATACCAGTTCCCTGTTATGAAGCTTTACTTTCGCTGGCAAAGACCAGTCAATCATTATAAGAAACTGTGGACGGCGTTCTTCCGCAACCTTCAGTTGTCGCTTCGCTGTCCTCTCCCTAGCAGTCAGGACAATGCACTGTTTTAGCACGAAGGAAATGTGAGGTTCAACAACCTTCCACATATGGAAACACAAGATTTGTTCCCTGTACCACGTAACTCGACGGGAAGTTGTTGCAAAGCAGCTACGGCCGGTCCAACCCACACACCCAACTATTGCATAGCGTTATTCTGATTGGTTTTCGTCCAAGCTTACGAGAAAAGAAACAGAGTATAGTGTTGATTTAGTAGCCACATCCACAAACCCAAATTAATAATGTGATTTCAGAACACCTAAAGTCAACAGTCGCCGTGAACCATTAAGCAACATAAATGTGGCGCACACTGCTGCTGGTAATGAAAGCCCACACAATGCTTCCGTAATGGACGATTGTTATCATTTAACCATTACGTGATGCTCGAATTCAACCGCAGTTTATAAATTAAAAGTCCTAAATGAAAAAAAAAAGAAGCTTCCCGTTCTACAACTGTTTTCTCTCACGTGGAAAGGCTAGCAGTACCGTTATTAAATTCAACGGTGCCGTAATATTATTTCAGTGCCTTAAGTAAACCGCAGTACGAATGCATCGTTTTTAATCAGCACACGTAGGATAGGGTGCCGTGCCTTAAATCATGAAAACCGCTGGGGGAAAAAAGGTACAGTCCCAAGTAAGATAACACTGCTTTAATAATATCAGTGACAAATCGCGATGTAGCCGATTACATTCTGAAGAGATGGGCCGGACCCTCGCCTCCGATATCATGTACCCCCACTCCGAGATATCAATCGTCTCTAAGCTTTCAACAGAACTCCTTAATCGAGTTCTTAGACTGTGTGTCCTTTCCAGACCTTATTCGATGGCGCTTTTGCAGTGTCGTTACGTAATTTGTAGCATCATACCAAAACCAAAGCTGCACTTCTTCTTGGGCAGTCACCATTGTTTAACTCACAGATACGGTGACAGCCTGTGGCACGAAGGGAAACCACTGCTTACCAGTAAGTCTATCGCTCCCTATAATATTCAACACTTCACTTGTTGCCGTATCTACAGTAACTGCCGAAATACAAGCACTTGAAATCTGTCGAGAAAAGCTTTGTATTGAAATGAATGGAACATTTGGAAAATTCAGTTGAAGAGACTAATATTAAAATGGAGAAAAGAGGTCGTAGTATTAAAATGGATCATAAAGATGGGAAGATGTGTGCCTGGAAAGGTTAATGTGAATATGGAAGCGAGCATTAGGGTTCCAAAAAGAATAATAAGTCGGGGTAATTCTTGAACACGTGACAATTATATTTAAAGACGAGTCTGCGCCATGCTGACGCTCTGCTATAACTAGCAGCTGACAACTTCACAGAGACACAGTTTTATATACATAGAGACAAATTGGGCAAAAGAATTTACAATTTGCGCAGCCTGTTGTACGAATGTTCAGGGTAGTCGCAACCACACACAGAGCACTAGTTGACCCTGCATAGGTTATAGAGCTGCGTTTCTTCCAACGGTGCAACTGAAGTAAAATAACAATAAAGCACTTCGGCTAAACACAACTTAATTTAACGGCTGGAACTGTGCATTGCTACATGTTTCCATTCCGACGGAACTGAATAACTGATGTATTTTGAAGGTTTTGTATCAATTGCCTGCTGATGATTCCGTAGCTATCCAAACATGTAGCAATATAGAGTGTCACTAATTAAATTGAGTCATGTTTGACTGACGTGTTTTAATTGTTATTTTATGTGAACATTGTAAACAACGAGAAGACTCGCAATAAATGTGGTGTATTTAACATTCTCCATTTCCCATTATTTAGGTCGTCCTAAAGGATGCGTCCAAGTCGAGGGTCTCTATAACATTTCAAAACATGCAGACATTTTTACGGTGAGAAGTTATTTAACCCCTCTCCCAAACACCTAGCTGGAGGTTCGCCCTTTGTTGGATGTTCGTAAATGCGTGGATAAGTTTTGCAGTAATGCGTTTTCATTAAGCGTCCTGGCATATCTATATGTCCTACACATACACATTTTTAATCAGCACAGAAACCTTCAATGCGATATTACTACAATCTTCGTACCGAAAAGTAGTGCAGTGACAGTCTTCCCACAACGGGATTCGTAGGTTCAGCAGCACAGGCTAAACAGCTTAGAATCAGATGGGAATATGATCTTTTAAGACGATGAGTAGTGAGTAGGCAGGGATTTGGAAGGTGATAAGATCTTACTTTAAGCTATCCCTGAAATCTCTTTCACTATTCCACGAGACGATGGATACCGTTAGCGAAGAAAGTCTAGGGTTGCGTGCGGAACCATTCTTCAACGGTATCTCGGACATCATCGTTGTCTGTGAACCGGCGTTCCTTCACTGCTTTTTTAGTGGCATGGAAATCACAGGGTGACAGTTCGGGGCTGTAGGGGGGGGGGAGGTTATGGACAACTTCCCATCGGAAGTGCTGTATCAGATCTTTGCAAACGTCTGCCACATGAGGACGGGCATTGTCCTGCAACAGAATAACCCCTTTTGACAACAGGCCACCTCTGCGATTCTTTATGGCTGTTTTCATTTTGCGTAAGGTATCGCAGAATCTGTTTGCATTAACTGTACCTCCTGTTTCC
>Ga0123353_10017248_pt1 | contig 10603 bp, 10 predicted proteins | sample TergutLab28metaG_3_FD_92763 | JGI IMG/M metagenome (GOLD analysis project Ga0123353, IMG submission 92763) | Labiotermes labralis P3 segment gut microbial communities from Petit-Saut dam, French Guiana - Lab288 P3 | ecosystem: Host-associated > Arthropoda: Insects > Digestive system > Gut ... | reverse complement strand
AGAGCCGCCGATATTCCCCGTGTGATCCATTTCATAATCCCGGGAATCATTGGGGATGTCGAATTTTCCACCCCCATCGAGATAGTAAGTATCCCAAGCAAAAGAGAAAGCAAAATTCCGTAGGCCAGCAAGGAAACGGTTTTACCGGCCCAAAACGCTCCCGCTCCAGGCACGACGACCGAGCACGCTTTCACATAGCGCCCATGCGCGACAATGGCACGCAGCTGAGCCTCCTGCGCATCAACGATGTTGATCACTTCGTTCGCCCGCAATCGACACCGGCTGCAAATGTCGTCGACATCGACATCACCTTCCATGATCACGAAGACACCGCAGGGGCGGCAAGCGCTGTGCTTCCATCTGCACAGCAGTATCCATAAACATCCGATGATGACAAACGGTAAAACCAGAATCTTTGGCAGCGGCCGGAACAGAAACCGGAAGACAAAATCTTTCTCGTCGCTTCCAAACCATTCCAGTTTTGGAACGAACAGTTCCTTCCATATCTCATTCACGAGAAGAGGCGACGGCAGCAACTCCCCGCGCGTCATATCCTCGGCCCGGTAATCAAAAAGCGACATCTTGCGCAGACTGTTCCAGGCAGCCTCCTGAACCTTCATCGCATGTTCCAGCTGAAAAGTCCCAAGGTAAATCTGATAAGAGTTCCAATACGCCGGTCCGTAAGTCGGGCCTGTTTCCATGGCTTTCTCGAAATCTTTCAGCGCTTCTGGAGTCTTGCCCAGCCTCTGCAGGACGATCCCGCGATTGTTGTACCCCGGCGACGGATCCGACGCTTTACCTATCCACTCCGTCCAAAGCAGTTCCGCCGATTCGTTGTTGCCGGTCTGCATCTCGGCGCGCGCCCTGGCAAACAACGCCATCTTCTCCCACCTGGAACTTTGGCGAGACAATCCCGTTTTTTCCGTATCCATCGGGGGCCATTCCAGCGGGAAATATCCTTCTCCGCCAAACCATCCCCCCTTCCGGGGCTCTCCCGTATGCTTGACGACCGAATGCAAGGCTTCGCCGCAAACATATGCGGCCGCAAGCAAAAAGATCGACAAAACAGCGGTTGTGACCTCCCTTCGGCGCAAGTATCCGGCGGAAAGCGCAAACCAGAAAATCACAATCACGCCAAGACCGGCGCCCGTAAAAACAGGCGCGAGAAAACAAACCGCAAACAGTACGAACGCGAACAGTTTAGGAAATGGGAGTTTTTTGAAAATGCGCGCAAAATCCGCTGTTACGGCAGGCTGGGCGCGCAGGAGCAGGGAAACGGACATCCATACCGCAAACCACGAGGCAGCCGCGGTCGCGCAGAGGAAAAGCCAGGTCAAACATCCCACAAGGGCAAGACTATACCAGTTGAATGCCTTCCAGAAACCTTCAATGTCGGTGAACAGGCGTCCGATCCTGAGCGCGCTCAAATCCTCTTTGAAAAGCCTTGCCCAAAGAGCCGCGGATAACGGGGCAACGCGAGTCACCGACCGCAACACACCGGCCGCATCCCCTTCCCATCCTTCTTTTTGCGCGCGTTCAAATATCCGGTCGGGAATCTCGTTCATCGAGACGATCGAGCAGTCGAGCATCATCTTTCGAAGCGCCCGTATCTCCTGTTCCATCGCCTCTTCATTTCCCGGCCTGGCCGCCTCGACAAGTGTGAGCGCCTGGATCCTTACGTCAAGCGGGTACCCGGGAAACAGTTCGGCGGCAAATCCCCGGCAAGGAAACCATGCCAGCAGAAACAGCAACGGCAGGACGGACCGGTACGGGAACCTGAAATAGAAATCCGCTGGAGCCATAATCGGCTATGGTAACATTTGTTTGGAGCAATTTCCCTTTATGGACGATTTCCAAAAGCTGGTCGACATAATGGCGCGGCTGAGAGCTAAAGGCGGCTGCGAGTGGGACCGCGCCCAGACGCACCATACTCTGCGTCAGTATCTCCTCGAAGAAACATACGAGGTTATCGACGCAATCCATAAGCAGGATACCGCCCTTCTCAAAGAGGAACTGGGCGACCTTCTCTTCCAGGTCCTGTTCCATGCCCAGATTGCGGACGAAAAAGGGGAATTCAACATACAAGATGTTATTGCCTCCATCGCCGAGAAGATGGTGCGCAGGCATCCCCATGTTTTTGGCGATGCCCGCGCCGACAATCCGGAAGCCGTGGCCCTCCAGTGGGAACAAATCAAGCAGGCGCAGGAGCACCGGACGCACGATTCGATCGTCGACGGGATACCCCCAAATTTCCCCTCTCTCCTGAAAGCGGCAAAGATGTCCAAAAAGGTTTCGCGGGCAGGCTTCGACTGGGACACTCACGAACAGGTCCTGGAGAAAGTCGAAGAGGAACTTCTGGAGTTAAAAGAAGCCATTGCGAACAAAAAGAGAAGCCATATCGAACACGAAATAGGCGATGTCCTGCTAACACTTGCAAATCTCGCCAGATTTCTGGACATGGACCCGGAACTGTCGCTTATGTCGGCAAACGACCGGTTCGAGCAACGGTTCCGGGAGATGGAGAAAATAGCTTTAAAATCCGGCATTTATATTAATAAATCGAACATGGAAACTTTGAATCGTCTATGGGAGCTCGCCAAAAAGAACTGCCCTTGAGCAACCTGGGTTTTCCACACGTTCTGTGAAAAATCTGTGGAATGCCCTGTTGAATTTAATGTATGGAATCGCAGTTAAACGGCTTGAACAGATTGCCCATTATTTAAGCAACCACGACGAACAGCAAACAGCGCGTACCGCGAAACTCTCTCCTTAACCCAAAATAAAACCCAAAGGGACAATCTCAAAAATCTAGCCGCCAATGGCTGTTTTCTTTTTGACTTTTCATACCGTCTTGCATTAAATTGATTTGTTGCAAATCACAGAACACGTTTCCTATCGGAGGGACAGCTTGGGCAAGATAGCGTCAGGCATAAAAGACCACAAACAAAGCTTGAAACGGCGTACCCGTAACCGGCACGTCCGCGCCACCGTCAAAACTTTCGTGAAGTTCGTGCGTGAAGGTTTGGAGGAAAGCGCCGCGAAAGGCGCCGAGGCGCTCAACAAAACCACATCGGTTATCGCCAGAGCCAGTTCAAAAGGCGTCCTCCACAGTAAAACGGCGTCCCGGAAGATCGCCCGGCTTTCCAAGGCCGTACACAAAGCCTTGAAGTCGGCCTGATATTCTTCTACATCAGCACCGAAAGCAGCCGTATTTCATAGACCTGCCGTGGGGAGAGCTTGCTCTCCCCCTTTATTTCCCGGTCTATCCTGGATAAGACCTCGAATAGTTCCGTTGCGCGCTTCACGGATATCGAGCCTTTCCTTCCTCGCACGCTCTCCCGCAGACGCCACGCAAGCGCGCCGGTCAACTGGTTATAATCGTCATCCTTGGCGCTTTGGGCGAATCGCCGCAACATTGTAAGGGTCGTCGCTGCGTCTTTGCGCTCCAAAGCCTCAGCGAGATGAAACGGGTTCACTTCCCCGCGAAAAACGCATATAGACCGGATGTCCTCCTCGGTGACAATGTCCTTCCCCGCAACGAAAGCAAGCAGCTTGCGCAACTCCGCGTCGAGCGCCTCGAAGAAACCTCCGGTAAACCGGGCAAGAAAGGCTGCGCAATCACGGGACAGCGAAACCCCCGCATCCTTTGCCGCGTTTATCGCGTACATGGCAAGAGTTTCCATTGTCTGTTCTTCACGCGGCGCCAACGCCAGCAGGTTGGATGCTCCTCCTGAGAACGTCTTCGCCTGCCGGAAATCCGTCCCATGCAAGATAAGCGTCGCGGAAGGCTCCGGAGCCGACAAATATTTTTTGATCTCGTCCCGATGAATCTTTTTCATATCCGCCAGATCCGGCAGGACAAATATTCTCACACGAGAAAAAAAAGAGGGCGACCGCCAAACGAGCGTAGGCGATTCCCGATCGAGATCCGTCATCGTCCAGCGAAAGATCTCGAAGGAGACTCCCTCGTCACGCAATCTCCTTTCCCATTCCCTGGCAAGGAGACCGGCAAGCCCCGCCCCATCGCCATACAGCAAATATGCCGGAGCAGGAGGGTCGGCAAACCAGCTCCGAAACATTGGTATGTCGCCTCTTTTACTCACAGGACCAGGCGGATAGTCTGAGCCATGCGCAACACTATGCGGCGGACCGCCTCTTCCAGGGCCGCGCGTCGGTTGGATGCGGTGTATTCGGGATCCTGCCCGGCGTAGTAGGAAATGCTTTCCCGCAGACCTTCTTCCTTCCAGATAACGTTTCCATCACGCGTATTGACCACACTAATTCCCACAATCAGCGTCAACCGGTTTTCCAAAGCAAACCGAACGGCGGCGTGCGACAGCACTTCATCGCGGGTTTCACGCACCTTTCCCGAGATCACAAAATCCGCGTCTGTCCGCTCAAACGCCCCCTCGAACCCGCGCTGCCTCAATTCCTCCCGCAGTTTCGAAGCGACATAAGAACCCGCGTCCGACTCCATCGTGTCGTTCCTGAAAGGAGAAAGGTCGATACGTACTGTGGGGTCCATAAAGCGTCCAGACCCTTCAGGCTTCAGGCTATATCCGCAGGAAGCGGCCGCAAAGACCAAAAAGATCAGAAAAAACAGGCGCAGCTTATACATTTTCAGTTCGCCACGATGCTGAAGAGTTTCGAGGGGACGTATATCGTCTTGCGGATGGTCTTCCCCAAGAGGTGCTCCTTCACGCGCGGCTCGGCCATCGCGAGAGCGCCGACTTCTTCCTGTGACGCATCTACTCCCACAATGATCTTTGAACGAATCTTTCCGTTCACCTGAATCGGCACCTCAACCTGTTCCTCACGTGCGACAGCCGCGTCCGCCTCTGGCCATGGCCGGGAGCAAAGGAGTCCCTCGCCGCCTATACCCGCCCAAAGCTCTTCCGCGACATGCGGGGCAAACGGCGCAAGTATGTGAAGCAGAATCTCCACGGCCTCCTTGAGCGCGCCCGCGGTTGCCGAAGCATTCCACGCGGCGTCTTCCACGAGATAAAGCCGATTGACCATCTCCATGATGGCCGCAATAGCCGTGTTGAAATGGAACCGCTCCTCGATATCCCCCGTCACCTTGAACAGCGTCTGGTGCGTCACCTGGCGGATCCGCCTTACCTCCTCGGATTCGTCCCACGCAAGACGCGCGGACGCCACGGCATCCGCCCTCTGGATTACCAGCCTGTAGACACGCCCCAGGAACCGATAAGCGCCCTCCACCCCCTGCTCGTTCCAATCGAGGTCGCGCTCCGGCGGCGCGGCAAACAGGATGAAAACACGCGCCGTATCAGCCCCGTACTTCTCTATCAACTCGGACGGCTCGACCACGTTGCGTTTTGACTTCGACATTTTCATCGACCGGCCCACGATTGTTTTCTCGCCGCACTGCAGGCACAGCCCGTTTTCATCAACCTCCTCGGAATACCGCCAGCCGTGCTTGGGGCATTCAGTGGTTTGCATGCATACCATCCCCTGGGACAAAAGCCGCAGGAACGGCTCATTCCCTGGCGCCAGCCCTTTGTCCCGCAAATACTTGTGGAAAAAGCGGGCGTAAATCAGGTGCATGCATGCGTGTTCCACGCCGCCCACGTACTGATCAACAGGCGCAAACCGGCGCATCTTTTCCGGATCAAGCGGCGCTTTGTCGTTTGCGGGGTCGATATAGCGGAGGAAGTACCAGCTCGACTCGACAAATGTATCGAAGGTGTCCGTTTCCCTTCGAGCAGGCTTGCCGCATTCCGGACACAGCACGCAAATCCATTCCTCGACGGCAGCCAGTGGATTTCCGCGTTCCCTGGAATAAGGAATATCTTCAGGAAGGACGACGGGAAGATCTTTTTCCGGCACAGGAACGATACCGCACGCCTCACAATGTATAACCGGGATCGGGCAACCCCAGTAACGCTGGCGGCTCACACCCCAATCGCGCAAGCGGTACTGCACCGTAGCGCGGCCCAACCCCTTGCTTTCGAGATGGCGCGTGACCGCTTTCTTCCCCTCCTCGTTGTCGATGCCGTCGAATTCTCCCGACCGGATCATCTTCCCCGGTCCTTCGTGGGCAGCCTGCATCGTGGCATCATCAAGCGGCTCTCCTTCCGGCTGGATGACCACAACGACAGGAAGGTTATACTTCCGCGCGAATTCAAAATCGCGTTGGTCGTGCGCCGGAACCGCCATAACCGCTCCGGTCCCGTACTCGTAAAGGACAAAGTTTGCCGCGTAAACGGGGATATGATTTCCGGTAGCCGGGTTGACGCAGTAGCCTCCAGTGAAGATGCCTTCTTTTACCTGCTCCTCCCCGGTACGAGTTTCCCTATCCTGGCTAGACACCCGCTCGACGAACTCCTGGACCTCTTTCTCTCTCCCTGACTGCCGCGCAAACTCCATTACCATCGGGTGCTCAGGAGCCATGCTCATGAATGTCGCGCCGTAGAGCGTATCGGGACGCGTGGTGAATACAGTTATGGAACCTTCCACGGAAGCCAACGGAAAAACGATCTCCGCGCCCTCGCTGCGGCCGATCCAGTTGCGCTGCATCTCGATGATGTTTTCGGGCCACCCTCCGGCAAGCTCCTTATGCCCTTCGAGAAGCTCTTCGACATAGCGCGTGATCGCAAAAAACCACTGATCGAGTTCTTTTTGCTTTACCGGCGTCTGGTCGTGGATGAAACAGGTGCCGTCGCGATTGACCTGCTCGTTGGCCAGCACCGTCTGGCACTCGTCGCACCAGTTGAGAGTAGCTCTCTTGCGGTACGCTACCCCGTCTTTCATCATCCAGAGGAAGAAAAGCTGCTCCCAGCGGTAGTAGTCGGGAGAACAGGTTGAGATTTCCCTGTCCCAGTCATAAGAGAACCCCATCTGCCTTAGCTGCTCACGCATAAAGGCGATGTTCTCCCAAGTCCACTTCGCCGGATGTGTTTTGTGGCGAACAGCGGCGTTTTCGGCGGGTAATCCGAAAGCATCCCAGCCGATCGGATGGAACACCTGATACCCGCGCATGCGCTTGAACCGCGCCAGGAGATCGCCTATCGTGTAGACCCGCACATGCCCCATATGAATGCGGCCGGACGGATATGGAAACATTTCAAGACAGTAGTATTTCGGAGCGCAGAGTTCATCCGGACAGCGAAACACGCCCGCCTCATCCCATTTCTCCTGCCATTTCTTTTCTATATCCTGCGGCCTGTACTTCACGCCGTTCCTCCCCCCGCGCTTTCAGGCGTCCGTAACATTCCCCGGACGACCCGTTTTCTTGTTCGTCAGCTCGGAGACCTTGTCCAGGATCCCGTTGATGAATCCTCCCGACTCATCCGCTCCAAACCGTTTTCCCAGATCGACCGCCTCGTTGATCGCAACTACGTATGGAACATCTTTTCCATAAGAAATCTCATACACCCCTAGCCGCAGGATGTTCCGGTCCACCATCGCCATACGCTCGATGCGCCAATGCTCCGCGGCCCGGCCGATGAGAACATCGATCTCCGCCTTGCGATCCCACACTCCCACTATCGTTTCCTGGTAATAATCCGTGTCGGAGGGAGGAGAATCAGACACCAGAGCAAAAAGGAGGATGGCCTCTTCCGGGCCAACCCCCAGAGCGTCCATCATAAACAGCGTCTGGAAAACTTTTTCCCGCGATTCCCTGCGCACTACATTTTCCGAAGCAGATTGACCATCTCTATGGCAGTCTGGGCCGCCTCGGCCCCTTTATTTCCGGCTTTCGTCCCTGCCCGCTCTATTGCCTGCTCGATGGTATCGGTTGTAAGCACACCAAAAGATATGGGGATTCCCGTATCGAGCATCACATGCGCAACCCCTTTGGTTACCTCGGCGCTCAGGTAATCGAAATGTGGGGTGCCGCCGCGAATCAGCGCGCCAAGCGCGATAATCGCGTCTACGCGTCCGCCCTTATCGGCGTTCTTGTCGTTCATCTCCGCCGCCTTCCGCACGACCAGCGGCAGTTCGAACGCTCCGGGAACCCGGAAAACGCTGATATTGCCTTCCTCCACACCATGCCGGCGCAGCGTATCAAGAGTTCCGTCGAGCAAACGTTCCGTGATGAAGCTGTTGAACCGGGCCACGACAATCGCGACCTTTATGCCTTGACCAAGCAGTTCTCCTTCGACCACCCGCGTCATCAGTTTCTCCCCCTACTCCACGTTCAATATGTGACCCAACTTATTCATCTTGGTCCGTAGATACCGGACGTTTACTTCGTTTGGAGGCACTTCGATCGGCACCCGCTCCACGACCTCGAGGCCGTATCCGGTGATACCTATGATCTTCTTTGGGTTGTTAGTCAGAAGCCGGATCCTGCGAACCCCGAGGTCAACCAGAATCTGCGCCCCAACCCCGTAATCCCGCAGGTCGGGCTTGAAGCCCAGTTCCTGATTTGCTTCGACAGTATCAAGCCCTTCGTCCTGAAGATGGTAAGCCCGGATCTTGTTCTCGAGCCCGATGCCGCGCCCCTCCTGCCGCATGTACAGAAGAACGCCTTTTTCGGCCTTCTTGATCTGGTTGATGGCGCTTGCCAGTTGCTCCCCGCAGTCGCACCGCATGGACCCGAACACGTCGCCGGTAAGACATTCAGAGTGAACCCGAACCAGCACCGGCTCATCGGGACGGATCTCCCCTTTGACCATGGCGATGTGAGTCTCGCCGCTAAGTTCGTTCGTGTAGGCGTACGCGGTGAAATCTCCCGCGCCCCGAAGCGGCATCTTCACGCCGCTGCTGCGGCGCACCATCCGCTCATAACGCATCCGGTACTCGATCAACTGCTTTATGGAGACGATTTTCAAGCCGTGCTCCGCCGCGAAGATCTCAAGATCCGGCATACGAGCCATCTCGCCGTCGTCCCTCATGACCTCGCAGATGACGCCCGCAGGAACGCATCCCGCAATGCGAGCCAGGTCCACAGACCCTTCCGTCTGCCCCGTTCGTACGAGCACTCCGCCATTGCGGGCAACGACCGGAAAGACATGCCCAGGGCGAGCAAGGTCTTGAGGCTTGGCGTCTTCCGCAATCGCGGCAAGGATAGTCGTCGCGCGGTCGGCGGCGGAAATTCCTGTCGTGACTCCGCGACGCGCCTCGATGGAGACAGTGAAAGCTGTACTGAAGGATGACGTATTGTCGGAAACCATCGGAGGCAGGTTGAGTTGCCTGGCCCTCTCGTCCGTTATGCTCAGGCATATAAGCCCGCGGCCGTACCGGGCCATGAAATTTATCGCCTCTGGAGTAGCAAACTCCGCGGCAAGGGTCAGATCTCCCTCGTTCTCCCTATCCTCGTCATCCACCAGAATGACCATCTTGCCTTGGCGGATATCTTCAACTGCTTTGTCGATTGTCGAAAGAGGCATTCTTGCTTACCTGTTATGTAATCCCGTGGGTTTTCAGAAAATCCAGTGTTATGCCGCCACCGTGGGCCGCGTCGAGATATTTAGCTACATACTTTCCGATGATGTCGGCTTCCAGGTTGACCCTTACGCCTGGGCGCGCATCCTTTAAAGTCGTCCGTTCCAGCGTGGTAGGGATGATGGCCATTTCGAAACCGTCGCGCCGAACAGCGCTTATGGTAAGACTGATGCCGTCCACGGTAATCGCCCCTTTATAAACAACGAATTTCATTATAGAAGGATCAGCCTGTATATGGAATACCCGCGCCTCTCCTTCCGGACGAATCTCCCGTACCACCCCGACGCCGTCCACATGGCCGTACACTATATGTCCGCCAAGCCGCCCGGAAAGCGTCAGAGCGCGTTCCAGGTTGACCATGGCGCCTGGTTTAAGCGATCCGATTATCGACTTTGAAAGGGTTTCCGTAGAGACATCAGCGGTAAACCGCCCCGCTTCCTTCTTTGTAACCGTCAGGCAAACACCAGAGACGGAAATCGAATCACCGGGCGCCATACCTTCTTCGGGCAGATTCGTGGTGATCGTGATGGCTTTCCCCGCTCGCAGGGGAGAAAGAGATGCCACAACTCCGACATCTTCCACGATTCCAGTAAACATTTAACCTCCGCCTTATCTGACAGTTTACATTTTGCCTGATATTTTTGCATGACCTCCCCCCGTTTTTAGCGCAGGCATAACAGTGGGGGGAATGTTAGGTATGATCTGACAAGCAACCCCGGTTTTTCTTTAAAAACTCTTAACGTTTTTCTTTTGCGGTTCTCCCTTTAAACGCGAAGTGTCTTCCGTTGTTTGTTTCCGGCCGGATGTCGATTATTACGGCATAATCGCAACCGAGTTGTTGACCTAACTTCCAGCCTATTCGATGGCCGTTGGCGCCTATTCCCTTTAAAGCATCCGCCACCCCATCCTGCACGGCTTTAAGACTTTGCTCCAGACCGTCGTTGCCATCCAGAGCGCGTGGGGCAATACGCGTCAGCGTGATCACAAACCCGGGGGCGTTTGCCGGCAGATGGAAACCAGACAATTTGACCGCCAGGCGAGCATCTTCTCGCTGCTTTCGTGTTCTGATCTTTCGCGAAAGCTGCTGCGCGCCTGTGCTTCTTTCGTCGCACGTTCGAATTGAGGCATTGATCGTTATCGTTTCCTTTTCCATCCCTCTCAATTCTCATTGGACATTTCTTTTTATTTT
>Ga0123353_10017247_pt1 | contig 10603 bp, 10 predicted proteins | sample TergutLab28metaG_3_FD_92763 | JGI IMG/M metagenome (GOLD analysis project Ga0123353, IMG submission 92763) | Labiotermes labralis P3 segment gut microbial communities from Petit-Saut dam, French Guiana - Lab288 P3 | ecosystem: Host-associated > Arthropoda: Insects > Digestive system > Gut ... | reverse complement strand
GAAGATAGGGACGGCGGCGAGAGCAACAGTATTCAAAATCAGCGGGTTTTTTTGGAACAGTACGCCCAACAGCAAAACCTAATCAACATCAGGCACTATGTAGATGATGACGAAAGCGGTCGTTTCTTTGACAGACCCGCTTATTCCGCTATGATTGAAGATGTGCGGAACGGAAAAATAGGTACTATCATCATAAAAGACATGAGCCGATGGGGGCGGGATTATTTAGAAGTCGGTAACGCTATGGAGTTAATGCGCGTTCAGCAAGTGCGTTTCATCGCCATCAACAGCGGTATAGACAGCGCAGAGCCAAGCACGTTGGAGTTCGCGCCGTTTATCAATATCATGTCGGAGTGGTTCGCAAAAGACATCAGCAAAAAAGTGAAAACAGGCATTAGAACAAAAGGCATAAACGGCAAGCCCGTAATGACCGAAGCCCCCTACGGTTATGTAAAAGACCCCGACAACAAAGATAACTGGCTGATTGACGAAGTAGCAGCAGACGTTATCCGATTGATTTTCAGCTTGTTCATGGACGGCAAAAACAGAAATCAAATCTGTGTCTATTTAAGCGATAAGCAAATCCCCACGCCGACATTCTACATGAAAGACCAAGACCGGGGAACAGCCAAAAGCAGACCGTTAAACGAAGCCAACCGCTTCAAATGGAACAAAGCCACTGTAACGAGGATTCTTACAAGGCAGGAGTATTGCGGCGACGTTGTAAACTTCAAAACATCAAAGCATTACAGGGATAAACGGAATCATTACGTTGATAAAAGCGAATGGCATATAACGGAAAACGTCCATGAGCCGATAATCGACCGAACCACCTTTGAAAATGTGCAGAGGATACTCGAAAATGCGCCCGTTCGCAGACCCAATTTAGACGGTCGTGTTCACCCATTATCCGGATTGCTTTATTGCAAAGACTGTGGCTCTATCATGCACGTCAGGATTTCATGGACTGGTGGCGAAAGAGACGGCAGGAGAGTTGCGTTTTGTAGCGAGTATGCAAAAGGCAAAGCCAAGAACCCTAAATGTGATACGCCGCACCGCATTGATGCTGACGTGCTTCTGGAAAGCATAGCGAGTGTTCTGCGCAAGATTGCCGAGTATTCGCTCTGCAACAAAGAGGAATTTGAAGCATTGGTCAATAACAGCCTTGCAATGCAACAAACGGACGAAATGAAGAAACAGCAGAAACGCATACCGCAGATAACTTCACGCATTGAACAGATAGACAGGGTAATAAACAAGCTGTATGAAGATAACGCACTCGGAAATATCGAGCAAGACCGATACCAACAGCTATCGCAGAAATACTCGGAAGAATACTACTCGCTAAAAAAGGAACTTGAGGAAACCCAAGCGCATTTATCCGACCATGAAAACGCAAGCGGACGGGCAAGGAAGTTTATCAAGTTGGTGGAAAGCTACTGCTCTTTTGAGGAAGTCACGCCTACCGCTGTCAATGAGTTTATCAGCAAAATCGTTGTGCATGAGCGTGATTCAAAAGGAGCAATACAAACAGTTCAGCATGTTGAAGTCCACTTCAATTACATCGGCAGATTTGAAAACGAACTGACCGGGCTTGCAGAGCCAACGGAGCATGAACTTGAGCGTATGAGAGCGGAAATAGAAAACGCGCAGTTAGAAAAACGCCGCGCCTATCATCGGGCTTATTCAAAAGAATACAGAGCGAAGAATCTTGAAAAGCACCGTGAGTATGACCGAATGAAAGCAAAGGAGTACAGGGCAAAGAAAAAGGCTCAATCCGCTTAACAAATATCCATCCGCTTAGAATCAGAGACTTCCTAAACCAACGCAGTAGGGAGTCTCTTTTTCTATGTCAAATTGAAAAAAGGAGTGATTTTATGACACAGAAAACAGAAACACTGACCACGCTCCCGAAGCCTGACGGTACGCTGACAACGAAGATAAATAACCAGACATTCATCATCGAAGTGTATTTCAACCATGACAGCAAGGAAACCTTTCAAGATAAGCTGCTCCGGGTGATACTTGCGGACTTACCGATGGCGGCGAACCAGTAGCAGAGATAATCTCGCTAATGATGAAGCAGAGCGGCTTTTACGCCGCTCTGTACGTTATGCTTATTAGTTATGACTGAGCATTAGCCTAAAGTTAATACCACCATCGGAAGAACCAAAAACCCCTGAAAAGACCGAAATGTCCGGTAAAAACGTATTCGACATTGTCCAGACCCAAAACTTTCTCTTGACTAAGTCGTTGCAACTGCGCATTATAATACGCTAAATTCAAATTAACGAACAAATCTCCGACAAATAAGTACTTATCATCAACCAAAAAAGATACAGAATCACTCGTATGCCCCGGAGTGTATATACATTGGATTGAAATGCCGTATAAATCTATTTTCTCACCATCAGACATTATTCGGTGTGGTATATTCGGAAGTTCAAAATCCGGGAGATTCGGTAGACCGCGCCCTCTTCGTGCATATTGGAACTCGGTAACCCCTGTATATATGGTTGCGTTATCAAATAAATTCAACGAGCCAATATGATCCCAATCCGAATGTGTTAAGAATACAGCTATAACATCATTTGCTGATATACCCAGACGCTGTAGTGCATTAAGTGTTTGAGCATTATCAGAACCGGTGTCAAAAGCTACATATTTTTCGCCTGTACGTATAATGAAGAAATTAACCATTGGAGTTCCATTTCTGTCGTTTCGTACGACGAAAAGCCCCGGTTCAATCTCACCCGTTGGGTGCAAATACCTCGAATATGCAAAAATAGCAACAGTCACCAACACTAGAACTAATGCCAATAAAACAAGCAATACTCTCTTAAAAACTGAACGTTTTTTCTTTGGTTTGGAATGTTGGATGGTTATTTCTTCGTCTGACATTATTCCCCCGCATTATATAAAGTTCCCCTGCGTCAAAATTAAAATCGTCTAACGCTGCTAACACGACTAACCATAAACAATACTGATTTCGGCTGTATTTCCGAGTTTGCTTATTTTTACGAATAGTCTTTTTCGTCTATTTCTTCGCAGGCTTTTTCAAATTCATCTTGACACGGCAATATTTTCTTTTCCCTAAAAGGATATTTCTTGTCAAATTCTTCCGCTTCAAGTGAGTCCACTTCCATACAATCGCTAAAACATATATTTCCGCTAATCCCGTCGAGCGCTCCTTCATAAAGTGGAAGAGCCATAAGACCCGTGTAGAATCGTCCGTCCGGCATTGATATTCCGTATTTTTTCGCGCCCTCGAAACCATATGTCCGATAATGATAAGGAAAGCCACATATGATTACAGCGTTATACCCAAGCTGTTTCGCTTCGCTGAGGGAATGTGTGATTAAAGCCCTGCCTAGCCCATTGCGGTGCAGGGACGGCAAAATACACACCGGGCCAAAGGTGATCGTTTTATGCTCATTTCCATTGCTGTCAACAACTTTTGAATGTGTATAAATTATACTCCCTACAATCTCGCCATCCTTCTCAATTGTGAAAGAAAGTTCGGGAATGTAGTCTTTATGCTTTATTATTTTGCTTACTAGAAAATGGTCTTCGCACCCCGGCTTATACAAGTTCCAGAAAGCCTCACGGACAACCGCAAGCACGGTGTCATAATCATCAGAGTTTATCCTTCTAATCATCATATTAAATCCTCTCTTTTCGTTCGTATGTTAATATATGTGAATGCGTTTTATTGTACAGAAATTATCGCTATATATGATATAGAATTATACAAAGAATGCGCTAAAATGCAACAAAACAACGAGTCGGTTTTTATGTATAGCAAACAGATTATTGTTCCGCTGACTATAGCGGATAGTGTTTGCCCAAAATTGAAATGAAGCAACGCAAAGAGCATAGTTGAAACAATTAGAGCAACAATAACACCATGCTTGTTTTGTAATCCGTTGAAAATGAAACCTCTCATAAGTATTTCCTCTGCGATTGGCGCGAATAAGCAAACGCGAATAAATGTAGTTGTTGGAGATTGGCGTAAGGACGCAAGGGTTTCTTGATAGTCAACTGCGCTTGCAGGAAATATTCTATCAATGACCGGGTCTAAAAACTTGTCTAACAACAAAAAGAACATTACCGAACAACCTACAGCCAAAAGGATACCTGTTAATGTGACATTTGTAAAAACATCAATCGTTTGTCCTGTGATTTTGATATAACCAATAAAAAAAGCAACGCTTAACGAGATGATAGTAAGTAAATTCAGCCATTCCGATAAATCGTTGTTTAACGGACGCCATAATGCACGGTTTAGTCCGGTTGGAATCAAACCGCCTATTGCAACATATGCCAATACTAAAAGAACGGCATACACTATTGAAATTTGAAAGTCTGTCACGCTTGGTTTCACTCTTTTTTCTCTCCGTTGAAAATAATAGCATATATTGTGCCTTGCGGATTATGAAAAAACAAATCCAAAAATCATCATAAAGCTAAATCCTAATACCGCTATTGTCGCAATTAAATCAACAATTCTTTTATGCGCGAACTTCTTTGTTGAAATATTCAGTATCCCGACAAACAATGATATATACAAAATAGCTTCGGGATAACCCCTTAATTGTAATGATAAAGGGAAAAGCGTGTAAATATAGCTTTCATAAGAAGCCCACGGCGCACCTATGGTTGAAACCACGGCAAACCCAAATACGATCAGCCCAAGTTTCCACAAACCGTGCTCTTCCTCGAAAAAGACTTTCCGCAAAGGTAATATAAAAAGCGCTATTAATATTCCGCGAGGAATTTGTAAAGGTGTCGCCAATGTAAGAATAGGGTCATCAATAGGACGATAGAATGACATTATATCTATCGCCCATATTTCACTATAGTTCATAAAGATCATCATCAGCGCCCCCGCGATAAAATACGCGATTGTATGGGCGTAGGTAACTCTCCATATTAGTTTTACCGTTTCAGTTTTCTTGCTCATAATGTAACCCCTGTCTATTATATTGTGAGTTCAAATCATTTAAGTTCTACCACCTCGAATGGATTCACCCCAAGACTCGTAAAATAGGCTGTCAGAGCCGGTTCTATAAAAGCATTTGCCTTTTCGTGTTTTTTCCCCCATTCGTCTCCTGCTTTTATTAAATCGTCGGATAACGCAATCATTTTCGGTAACAGACTCATATCGCCACCTGTGTATTCGGTAACGGTATCCCAAAAACCCTTGGCGAAAGCCAGCCCTTTTTCGCTCTCTGGTAATACGCCATTATCGTGAAATTGGACTGCTAGCTCAAGTAATGCAGTAATTCTTTTGCTCATTGCCACACCGCTTTCGACATCGAATCGGTTGTGAGCGTCTTTAAGCATATCATCGTCCATATGCTTGACCACCGAGTACATCTCATTTTTCATTTGCAGATTCACGATAATCGCAGCATATTTTGTAAAGTCAACCGACCGCATTTGAAGCACTTCACTTTTCAACGCTTCTATCGCTTGCAACGCTTCTGTTAATACTTCTATTTTTTCGCGTACATTTGTAGCAAGCGCCGTAAGCACTACCGCCACGTCGTCAGGGGTGTCAAGAAGCATTAAGCGGTTTTTGATGTCATTAAGCGAAAATCCTAAAAATTTCATGGATTGGATTTGGTGCAGCTTTATCACGTCTTTATCAGTATAGAGCCTGCGTCCGCCTTCACTTTCAGCAGACGGCGAGAGTACACCTTCCTTGTCATAGTATTGCAGCGTTCGAACGGTGGTATTCATTTTCTTTGCGAGTTCGCCAACGGTCATATATCCTGATGGAATCACTCTGTGTTTTGTCATTTTACATTCCTCCACGCCTATTATAAATCATGACCCTACGTCACAAGCAATACTTTTTTGTAAATTATTCAAAAAAACGAAGAGCTGCGCGTGAACCTCAGCCCTTCTATCTCCGTTAATATAAATTTCGTCGCTCGTCCGTTCCTCAGACGTTTATCTCTACTAACGCTGATACCCTGCACGTCCTCGTAGCCGCCGGGCGGCACATCGAAAAAGTAAGCAGAGCATAGAAGCGGCGACTGACTTTTTCGCGTGCGAGGGAGAAGCGACACGCCGATGTGGGCGGGGCAGTTCTCACGAAGCACGAACGGACGGACGGAAAGGCGATGCGGAAACGCAACGGCTTATCGGGCGGACGTATCACCGCCAACGGCGGTGAAGCCCGCGGCAGCGCCCACGGCGGTTATGGCGTAGCCTAACCGTCAGAGTGGGTCATACGCTTTGAAAAAGCGGATGATACGCCCCACGTCCCCTGCGCCCACGGTAAGAGTATATCATGATGATGTAGTAAAATCTACCATAATATTCAAAGCCTAATTTGCGGTCAGACGTCGCCGCCGATGGGCTTTTTTTATATAGATAAACCAAAAAATATGAACTGAAAAGGAGCAAACCAAATGAACGAAAAATCAAACGCAAACACCAACCTCGCTTCACCAAAAACCTTTGAAATCATCGACGGCAACACGCTCATGGCACAGGAATATGAGCCGCTTAAATTCGCTGTGGAGAAGATATTGCCGCATGGTCTTTTCATCCTCGCAGGTAGCGGCAAAATTGGAAAGTCGTGGCTCTCCCTTGACCTCTGCGTAAACGTCGCGACAGGCGGCAAGTTGTGGGATTTTTCTTCTGAGCAAGGTGACGTTCTGTACCTCGCCCTCGAAGATAATTACCCACGGCTGCAAGACAGGCTGAACAAAATCCAAGCGGCTTCCGTTGACATCTCACGGCTGAAACTCACGACCGCCGCTTTCGGAATCAGCAGCGGATTGTTGGAGCAAGCCCACAACCATTTAGCAAATTATCCCGATACGAAACTCATCATCATCGACACGCTTGAACGCGTCCGCGATACCGAGTTCAACAAAAACATTTATGCTTGCGACTACCGCGACATGACTTCATTGCGCGGGATAACCGATAAGCACAGCCTGACCCTGCTTTTAATCCACCATACGAGGAAAATGAGCGACAGCGACCCGCTCAACACATTGTCGGGCAGTATGGGGCTTGTCGGCTCTGTTGACGGCGTGTTCGTCCTTGAAAAAGATTCGAGGATTGGGCATGACGCGAAGCTGACAATCGCCAACCGGGACACCGAGGGATTCTGCTTCAAACTGCGGTTCGACCCCGAACATTGCAAGTGGGCTTTCATCGGAAATGACGATGGGCACATGGAAGAAAAGTTAGACGAAAAAGACGAGTGGCTTCTCCTGCTGATTGACGATTTCTTACAGGACACATGGAGCGGAACTGCAACAGAATTATGCGACGCGCTAAAGGCACTTGACCCCGAAGCCGACCTCGTGCCGCGCACCATTACGAAGCGGCTGAAAAGCTGTATAGGCTTATTCAAAAAAGAAAATATCATCGTCGGCATTGACCGCAACCGCGACAGCAGGGTGATAACTTTGACCCGGCAGGACGATGAGCCGCAGGACGAACGGGAATGAGAAATATCATAGGCGTGACATTGTGACAACGTGACATCAGTTTTATACACATACCCCCCTGACAAAAAAAGCCGAAGGGGGGTATGTATAAATGCAATGTCACAACGTCACAATGTCACAGGCGCATGGCGGCAGGGCTTAAACCTTTGCTGCTTTTCATTTTAATTTTTAAGGAGAGTGTTTTCTATGGCTGATAAAAGCGTAGTGAGAAACGCACAGTACAGGCGCGGCGGTCTGTCTATTCGGCAACGCCACAACGAACGGCAGAACGCCGACTATATGAACGATGACATTATCAAGGAACGAGCCGCCTACAACGTCCATTACAAGCAAGCCGAGGGCAGTTACGAGCAAATGTTTGACGCTTTACTTGCTAACGACACGATAAGCACAAGGGGACTTGGCAAAGACCCATTCATCGTTGACGAACTTGTCTTTGATGTGAATACCACCTACTTTGAGAACGGCGGTGGTTATGAGTACGCCAAATCCTTTTTTGAAGAAGCCTACCGTTGCGCCGTTGAGGAAATCGGCGGGGAGCAATACGTTTTATCGGCGGTCATGCACGCGGACGAACGCAACAAAGCATTATCTGAACAGTATGGTCGTGATATATTTCATTACCATCTCCATGTTGTTTATGTTCCTGTCGTTGATAAGGAGATCTATTTCAAAAAGAACAATAAAGACCCAGAACTGGCAGGGAAACTCCGCGAGGTCATCAAGCAAGTGAGCCATTCTAAAAAATGGCCGAAGCTGAAACAACTTGACGAAAACGGTGAGGTTAAGCGGAACGAAAAAGGCAAGGCGATATTAGTCAACTCCTATTCCTTGCTTCAAGACCACTTTTATGAACACATGAAAGAAGCCGGGTATCTTGGTTTTGAGCGCGGGGAGCGCGGCAGCACAGCCGAGCATTTGAGCGTGATGGAGTTTAAGGCAAAACAAGAAGCTGAAAAGGCGCAGCGCGAAGCGGATCGCGCCGCCGCTCTTGATAAGGACAACGCTAAAAAGCAAAAACAGCTTGACAACCTGAACGAAAAAACCGCCGTGGCGAAGAAAGAAGCCGCAACTATTGACGAGATTCAAAACATGGTCAAGCCCACGCTATTAGGCGGCAATCTGCAAATCTCACCTGCGGATTGGAAAAAGGTATCGAACCTTGCCAAAGAGGGCGTAAAATCACGCGGTATAATCGCGGGGCTGAAAAAGCAAATTGCCGAGTTTGTCAATAAAGTAAAAGAACTGACGCAAAAGCTGACGAAATACGAGGGCATGGGAATAACCGACACGTTGAGGTATTACGAAGCCCTGCAACGCGCCCCGCGCCGCTTGGCTGAAACCGTAGCCGACATACGGCGGCAACCACCTGAACGACAGGAACAGCAACGCACAGCCCCGGAGCGCAAGCAGAGCCGGGGTATTGATATTTAATGGGGGTTTTTATGATGATTGATAACAGCATTGTGGAACAGGCGAGGAACGCCGACATTATCGCATTTTTAGAAAAGTATCGCGGCTTCACTTTCGCCCATCGGGGCGGCGCGTACCGATGTGAACAGCACAAAAGCCTTGCCGTGAAGAATGACCGCCTTTCTTGGTACTGGCACAGTAAAGGGCTTGGGGGTTTCGGGGCATTGGATTATCTTGTAAAGGCTGAAAACATGGCTTTCCGTGAAGCGGTGGAAGTCATCACGGGTGCAACACCGCCGACAGCACCGCCACGGCGGGAAGCCGAGCCGCCGAAAACGCTTGTATTACCTGACAAGGTTGGTATTCCCCTGCGGCTGTACGATTATCTTTGCGTGAAGCGCGGCATTGATAGCGATGTTGTCAATACGCTGATTCAAAAAGAAATGCTGTATGAGGACAGGCGGGGCAACGTGGTCTTTGTAGGCTATGACGAGCAAGGCAAGGCGCGGTTTGCTTCCCTGCGTGGAACTTACGGCGATTATCGCGGCGATTGCGCCGGGAGTGACAAGCGGTATGGTTTCTGTGTTGCGGCTTCTGCGCCATCTGAACGCCTGTATATCTTTGAAAGCCCCATAGACGCTATGAGCCACGCAAGCCTAATCAACTACATTCATGACGATACAGAAGCATGGAAAAATGATAACCGCCTATCTTTGGCGGGAACGTCCGACACGGCGATACCATTCTTTTTGAATCAGCATAAAACTGTCAAGGAATTGGTGTTTCGTCTTGACAACGACCCCACAGGACGCGAAGCCGCAGCAGCTCTTGCGAGGAAATACAATGATAAGGGCTATGATGTGTTGATTAACCATCCCATAAGGAAAGACCTCAACGCCGATTTACAAGCCCTTAGAGAGCAAGTCCGAGCCGAAAAACGCACCAAATTTACACACCGAGGTGTTGACATTTAGGCAAAAAAAGACCAGTAATACCAATGCTTTCAAGCCCCGATTTCGAGGGGGTAGGTACTTTACCCCTACCTACCCCTAAAACGGATTCTATTTTTCAACATGATTATATTTGCGTCCATAAAGAAAATTTGCAGTTGACAAACGGCTCTCTGGGGCACGCCGGAGGACATTCGGCCCTATATCGACCCGGTCTTTCGCAACAACGTCATCCTCACGCAAACGGAACGGCTGACAATGAACAGCCGCCCAAAGAACCCCAAGACAGCGCGGAACAAGAATGTGCTTGTCGTCGGCGGTTCCGGCTCCGGTAAGACGAGGTTTTTCCTCAAACCCAATCTCATGCAGTGCCATAGCTCTTACGTCGTCACTGATCCAAAAGGCTCCATCGTCATTGAATGCGGAAAGCTACTGGAGCGCCAAGGATACCGCATCAAAATCCTCAACACCATCAACTTTTCCAAGAGCATGAGGTACAATCCACTTGCATACATCCGCTCGGAGAAAGATATTTTGAAGCTTGTGACAACGCTCATCACAAACACAAAAGGAGAAGGGAAAGGAGGTGACGAGTTCTGGACGAAGGCCGAAACACTACTCTACACGGCACTTATCGGGTATCTGTACTACGAAGCGCCGGAGGAGGAGCGGACTTTCGGCACACTTATCGATTTTATTAACACGATGGAAACCAGAGAGGATGATGAGGACTTTGAGCACCAGGTAGACCGCATGTTCTTG
>Ga0123353_10017246_pt1 | contig 10603 bp, 9 predicted proteins | sample TergutLab28metaG_3_FD_92763 | JGI IMG/M metagenome (GOLD analysis project Ga0123353, IMG submission 92763) | Labiotermes labralis P3 segment gut microbial communities from Petit-Saut dam, French Guiana - Lab288 P3 | ecosystem: Host-associated > Arthropoda: Insects > Digestive system > Gut ... | reverse complement strand
GTAGACCCGGAGCGGGTCATTTTTCGGCTACGCCCTCGCGCATCCGCCCTCTCGTTGTCGGGCTAAAACATTCGGCTTCCGGAATTTTCAACCGGCTTCGGTATATGAGTGTCTTTCATTAACTTTTCACAGACTTCAGCAATGCTCGAAACTATAGATGCAAGGGCAGGATTGATCCTTCGTTCGCGGAAACATTCGACAATGACATTGCCCGTCTCCATTTCATCATCGTCGCGAATTTCATCTTTGGTCATCGGACGGGTGTAAGGGATTTCCTGTGAACAATAATCCGCATGCGTCGTGCCGATGTTCGGAATCGCCCGCCGCGCCACGGTTCGGCTTGCCATTTTGTGTCAATCGGGTACAATCCGGCGAATCGATCATTCGTACTTGAGGAGACCTTCCGATGCCCACACGCCGCACCTTTTTGAAACGCACCGCTGCACTTGCCGCTGTGCCGATTGCTTTAACGGGGACACAGTCCCCGGCTCTCTCTTCGCCGTCTCCGGCTCTCTCTTCGTCCGCCGAAACCGGAAGAGAGCCGACGACTGTGTCGCCGACCACCCTCCCCAGCAGGAGCGACGTGCCACTCGGCGATACGTGGGACTTGACCCCGCTCTTCCCAAACGACGACGCTTGGAAAAAAGCACTCGAAGAAACACGAAACAAACTCCCCGAATTCAAAGCGTTTGAAGGGAAACTTATTGGAGAACAAACGATTCTCGATGGTAACGTGCGCACTGATGGCAGAGCCACTATTGACTGCTTCAAACTGGAAGATTCTATCGGTCTCGAAATCGAGCGTCTTACAATCTATGCGTACCTTCGGTCATCCGAAGACGTTGCAAATTCCGATGCTCAAAACATGCAAAGTCTTATCACTACTTTGCAAGGACAGTTTCGGGAAGCCACCAGTTTCATCCGTCCTGAACTCCTCGAAGCCACCGCGTTTCCCACTGCTCCGCAACTTCATTATGCACTGAAACTGAAGCGGATTGCCCGCCAAAAGCCGCACGTCCTCTCCAAAGACAACGAAAAAATCTTGTCGATGCTCACCAATGTCGAGCAAACAGCGTCCAAAACCTTCGGACTGCTGAATGATGCCGATCTCCAATTCGGCAATGTCACCGACGAGACCGGCAAGTCGGTGCAACTCTCCACCGGCTCCTTCATCGTCTTGATGAACTCCCCCGACCGCCAGGTGCGTAAAACCGCCTTCAAGCAATTTTACGCCGGTTATCAGTCGGTCGAGAATACGCTCGCATCGTTGCTCGGCGGGTCGATCCAGAAGGATGTCTTTAATGCCAGAGTCCGCAATTTTCCGAGTGCGCTCGAATCGGCACTCTTCTATCCCGAAATCCCGCGAGCCGTTTATGATAACCTTATCACAGCGGTCAATAAGGCACTACCGACGCTACACCGATACTACGAACTCCGCCGTCGCAAAATGGGGATCGACACGATCCACATGTACGATACCTACATTCCGATTTTGAGCGACATCAAAACGGACTATCCGTGGGACAAAGGGGCGGCGGTCATCGGCGAAGCCCTACGACCGATGGGGGAAGAATACGTCAAGGTGATGACCGAAGGGCTGACGACCAGTCGGTGGTGCGACCGCTACGAAAACAAAGGGAAGCGAAGCGGGGCGTTTTGCTACGGAAGTTTTTCCACCCATCCCTATATCATGATGAACTATCAGCCGACCGTGATCAATAGCTTTTTTACTCTGGCACACGAAGCGGGGCATGCGATGCACGCCTTTTACTCGGCACGGACGCAACCTTTTACGTACTGGCGATATGTCACTTTTCTTGCCGAAGTGGCGAGCACCTTCAATGAAGACATGCTCTCGCGTCATCTGCTTTCGCAAACGAACGATAAGAACATGAAAGCGTATCTCATCAATCGGCAGATTGATGCAATTCGGCAGACGCTGTTCCGGCAGACGATGTTCGCCGAGTTTGAACAGCGCACGCACGAAATGGCAGAAGCGGGAGAATCGCTCACCGCAACGTCGCTCAAAGCGGCTTATCGGAAATTGCTCGAAACCTATTTCGGACCGAAGTTTACATTGGACGAAGAGTTATCGACGGAATGTTTTCGCGTGCCACATTTTTATCGTGCGTTTTACGTTTATCAGTATGCGACGGGCATGTCGGCGGCGTTGTCGCTGGCAGAGCGAGTGGCAAATGGCGGTGCGCAGGAGCGGGACGATTACATTCGCTTCCTGAGTGGCGGCAGTTCCGCTTCGCCGATTGAGTTGCTTCGCATGGCGGGAGTCGATATGGAGTCGCCAGAGCCGATTGAAGCGGCGATGAAGCGGTTCGAGCAACTCGTCGGCGAGTTGGAGGAAATTGTCTAAATCTGGATTATCAGGATTGTAGGATTGGCAGGATGGAAAAGCCAGACGTAGCTCGAAAAAAATCCTGTGAATCCTATAATCCTGTAAATCCCGATTCAGACAATCACTGTTCCTTAGCACAAGAGCGGCGGGCATAAGCCAGCCGGTTGGATACGTTCTAATACCTCTGTTGCATTTTCTGCCGATTCTGCTCTTCGATGATCACTTTCCGGTCATTACTCCAAGAAGGGGATGCTGCTTGGCTTGCATTCCCGGAATTCGTAATCGCACCGCGACTCAACCTCGCCGAACCGCCAAGTGCATCAGCGTTATCCCTCAGAAATTTAGAATTGCTTTCAAACAACCGCCTCGCGCCTTCAATATCTCCCCGATCACGCAGTCTCGTCGCCCGCTCGTTTTCAAGGTTGGCGATCAGTTCGATGTAATCCTCCATCACGGATTTGTTGATCGACGACTTGACCTGCGACTCTGAAGAAGAAAACCGCACTTCGGCTTTGGCACTCAAATGATCAACGCTTTTCGTTTCGAGATTGTTATAGCGAAGTGTTGCCGTTGCCAATTCTCTCGCTTGACCAGAATCGGTTGCAGGAACCTCGACTTCCAGCATCAAGAACCGTTCGTGATTGCTGTAAATCTGATTCCAACCGAAGGTGACTTCTTGTCCATTGATGTTCGCGTCCATATTCAATGCACGCACTGGTCGGTTGCCTTCCGGCAGTGTCACAACACACTGAACATCCTGGGCGACCACCGCGAGAGCGGTGTTGAATTCCTTCTGGAAAATGTCGGCAAGTTCGTCGGCACTTTCGATGAATTTGTGGTTGCCGTCACTTGCTGCCGCGAGCCTCGCCATCAAGTCTTCGCTGTAATCATTGCCAAGCCCGAAAGTTGTGACGGAAATTCCTCTGCCGCCAAGCGTTTTTCCGAGTCGCGCGAGATCATCGGGAGTACTCGGTCCAACATTTGCCAAGCCATCGCTGAGCAAGACCACACGATTAACGTGTTCTTTGTCAAGGAACTTTCGTACTTCTTCGGCACCTTTTTCCACAGCGGCATAGATTGCGGTGCTACCGCCGGGCTGAATGGAGCGGATTTTGCGTTCCATACTTTCCCGGTCGTTCATTCTCGTTGCCGGTATCAGGACTTCGACGTTGTTGTCGAATATGACAACGGACACGATGTCCCGCGAACCCAACCGCTGAATTGCTTGAATGGCGGCTTCTTTTGCCCGCTCAATTTTCCGTCCGCTCATCGAGCCAGAGCGATCAATGACAATAGCGACGTTGAGCGGTGCTCGCTCTCGTTCAGACTTCATCTCGAAGCCTTTGACAGCGACTTTAATACCGGTCGTCTGTTTCTGCCCTGCCGAGAGCACGGGCTGCGTTGTCGAAACGGTGAACTCACACTGTTTCGCTTCGAGTGGCAGTGCGATCAATAACGCACACAATCCTAAAAATATCCTCATGGCAAACTCCTTTCTTGATGGTGATTGACGACATTTTACCACAAAGGGGGTACACAGAATAGATGGAATCCCTCACAGCAAAGTCGCAAGTCGTCCAAGGATGTTTATGGAATCGCCAAAGTCGATAGAAGCGGCAATGAAGCGGTTCGAGCAACTCGTGGGGGAATTGGAGGGATTGATTTAGGTCGTTTCTCTATCGTGCGATGCCCTCTGCTTGCCGAGTTCCGATTTGGGTAGGGGCAAAAAATGTTTTGCCCCTACTACCTTGCTCCAGAATGGGAAAGGGAAAATTTGACCAATTATTTTCTGGCGAAAGCCTAAGCCACTTGTCAATCAAGCGTCGCAACACTCCATCACGTACCCTCCGTGACACAAACTCTCGCAAATGAGTATGGTCAATCGTGTCAAGGAATTGACAAACATCGACTTCCAAAACCCATCCACCTTTTACTTCCATTGTACTACGATGGTGGCTCTGACATCGTGTGCATGCACTGACTCACCACGACTCCATCGGCAAATCGGGTGTGGAGCGTGTCCCCCGCTTTGACTTCGCGCACTCCGCGAATCCGTCCCCCCTCGGCAGTTTCCGTGAGCGTGTAGCCGCGCGAGAGTATCGACAGCGGACTCAACGCTTCGAGCGATGCCGCCGCTTTGCTCAAACGATCCGACAATGTTTGGAGACGACGATCCACCGTTCGGTCAAGTCGTTCCTCGCAGAGATCGAGGCGAACCCGCCGGGGTTCGAGCATTTGCTCCGACCGCCGAAAGACCGGATGTTGCACGAGCGATTTCAATTTTTCCGACGCCATCCGCCATCGTTGCTCGAGGAGATCATTCAATCGGCGGCGCATCTGCTGTAATTCCCGAAGTCTGTCGGAATCTTCTCGGGAAATTCTTTCCGCTGCTTCGCTGGGAGTTGCCGCCCGAATGTCCGCCGCAAAATCACAGAGAGTCACGTCAATTTCATGTCCCACACCGGACACGACAGGGATCGCCGATGCCGCCACCGCGCGAACCAAGACCTCTTCGTTGAATGCCCAGAGGTCCTCCATACTGCCCCCGCCGCGTGTCACCACGATGCAGTCGATTCCCCCCAATTGGTTCACTTCCCGAACGGCTTCGGCGATCTCTTCTGCCGCACCATCCCCCTGAACCTTCACCGGCACCATCAACACGTCGATCAACTTTGTCCGGCGACAGAGTATTTGCAAAAAATCTTGAACGGCTGCCCCCGTCGGACTCGTGATGACCGCCACGCGGCGAATGATGGGGGGCAATGGTTTTTTACGGGCGGCTTGAAAAAGTCCCTCGACGGTGAGTTTTTCCCGCAGTTGCTGAAAGGCAAGTTCAAGAGTGCCGATGCCCTTCGGTTGCACTTCGCTGACGACCAACTGGTACTTGCCCTGCGGCGGAAAGACAGTCAATCGACCTCGGCTGACAACTTCCATCCCCTCTTTCAATTTGAATTTCATTTTCGAGACGGTCGTTTTCCAGATGACGGCTTGCAACTGTGCGCCTTCGTCTTTCAAGGTGAGATAGACGTGTCCCGACCGATGATAGGTCAGATTGGAAATCTGTCCCACGACCCAGACGGTTTCGAATGTCATTTCGATGCAGTGGCGGACTTGTTGCGTGAGGTCACTCACGGACAGCGGCACCGGCACCGGCGGCGGCACCGACGGCGGCGGCGATGGTGGCGGCACGGAAACAGGCGGTGTCCTTTCGGCAAATGCAAAAAGGGGAGTCGGATTTGTCATGGGGGAAAGTATACAAACTGCGAACGGGCACAAATGGGGCGTTTTTCTCGTTTTTTGACAGGATTGACGGGATTTACAGGATGGAAAGGATAAAAACACACCGGATTATCATGAAAATCCTGTAAATCTTTTTGGAAGAAAACAGGTATTTCCACACCGTTTCAAGTATAACTCCCCGCTGGGCAGGGGCAAGCCCTGTCCCTACAAGACGCTTGACAAAATGGGTGTGACGATTAGAATCCTGTCAAACTTGGTTACATTCCCGCTTTCCTTATGAATCTCGATTATCAACCGCAACATGATTTTCTCATCGGCATTGATTCCGATGGCTGTGCGTTCGACACGATGGAACTGAAACACAAAGAATGTTTCGTCCCGAACACCATTAAATACTGGAACCTTCAAGGGGTCAGCAAGTATGCCCGCGAAGCGTTCGAGTTTGTGAATTTGTATTCCAAAAGCCGCGGGATCAACCGTTTCCCCGCGCTGATTGAAACGTTGCAATGGCTCCAGCGTCGTCCCGAAGTGAAGCAACGCGGCGTGAAAATCGAGCTCCCGCAATCGTTGCTCGACTGGGTCGCCAAAGAAACGAAACTCGGCAATCCCGCCTTGAAGGAAGCCGTCGAACGTACAAACGATCCCGGTTTGAAGCAAACATTGGAATGGTCGCTGGCGATCAATAAGACGGTCGATTTCATCGTGGACAAAGGAGTGCCGCCGTTCCCCTTCGTCAGGGAGTCGCTGGAGAAGATGAAGGGCAAAGCGGACGTGTTGGTCGTTTCGGCAACGCCGCAGGAGGCGTTGGTGCGGGAATGGGAAGAGCAGAATATTGTTCCGTTCGTGGCGGCAATTTGCGGTCAAGAACTCGGCACGAAGAAGGAATCGTTGGAAAGGGCACAGCAGATCGGCAAGTATGGCGAAAACAAGATCCTCATGATTGGCGATGCCCCCGGCGATCACAAAGCAGCGGTGGCGAACAAGGCGTTGTTCTTTCCGATCAACCCGGGAGCGGAGGAGCAGAGTTGGCAGCGGTTGTGCGTGGAAGGGTTGGATCGTTTCTTTGCAGGAACATTCGCGGGTCAGTATCAACAGGGATTGCTCGACGAGTTTGACCGGCATTTGCCGAGCGAACCGCCTTGGAAAGTGGAATAGACCCCCCGCTGGTCTAGGCGAACGCCGAGAAGTGCGAAGATGCCAAGGTCATCACCGATTGAGCCTTGTACGCAGCACTCGGGGCAAACTCGGAACCCGCCCGCGAGGGCGCGACTAGTGAGGGCATAACAGCGTCTTCGGTCCTGGACTTTGGAGAGAAATCCGCCATTCGGTCAGCGGGTCTCACGATGGAAAATGCGGAAACGTCCGTGCTTTCCGATTGTGCTGCCTCTCCCACTTTGCTCGATTGTTCCGGCTGCATCTGCCCAGCGTTCATCTGCTCTGCATTCAACTGGGCGAGTTCCATCCGGGCATTTGCCTCTGTTTGGCGAGCAGCCGATGCGACTTTTTGATCTTGCCCTGAAGGCTGCGCCGGTGCCAGTGCCGCCGCTGCGATTGCTTGCATTTTCTGGATCGTCGCTGCGGGATCGCCTGCGACCGGACTCGTGTCGATGCCCACCGAGCCACCGACAGCGTAGGCTTTACCATCGGGTCCCGTCTTGTAAGTGTAGGAAGGTCCGCTGGTCACAAAGCCCCCCCCTGCCATGACGTGCGCCATTTCGTGGATGCGGACTTCCTGGTCGAGGGCTTTGAGTTTTGCGACTTCTTGCTGTTCTTCCGGGGCAAGTGCCATACCGGAAGGCAGCTTTTCGGTCGATGGGGATGCCGGTTTTTCCGTTTTTTCGGAGTTTGAGTCCTCGTTTTCGAGCTTGCTTCGAGAGTCAGACCAATTCGACTCCCGCGTTTTTTGGACTTCCGGCGAAAGATCAAGAACATCACCAGAGGCAGATCGAGGCTTTCCGATGTCGGGATCAACGACCTTTTCAATCTTTTTGTCAGCAATCTTTTTTTCAGCAATACTGTCGGCAGCAGAACGGGACCGGGCGGATTCGGGGGTTTCAATCCACCGAACCGGATAACTGGAAAATGCCGACCCTATGTATGTCTGAAGCGAATTCACCGGACTCTATCCACTGTAAAGGGAAATCCCATTGGAACACAGTATAGACCGAAAATCGGCTGTGTCAAATAAATAATCCAATTTTTCTTGATCTTCCCCCCCTCCCCCCGCGTTCGCCACAGATTGACAAGTACGGCAAAACTGTGGAGAAAAGTAGTCGGGAAACCGGAGGTAGGAGGCACAAAAGAGAGCCGGGGACTGTGTCCCCGGCTCTCTTCTTTCTCCTTTCCAACGGAAGCCTCACGGAGCTTCCTTGTGTTCCATCTTTTGCCAATAGGAATCAAAGTCGAAGTGGGGTGAGTTATCGCCGTCGTGGCATGTCAAACAATGCTTCTTTGCCGCACCACTTTCGACCGGAAGCCGGATCGCCTTACGCAGACTTTCCTGCAATGTTTCATTCGTTCCCATCTCGGCACGAATGTGCTTTTCGCCCGGTCCATGGCAGGCTTCACAGCCGACGGAAATCAATTTGGGCGTTTCCTTTTCACCCAAAAATCCCCCTTGATAGGGCAAGAGTTCCGCTGCATTCCAGCCGACCACATGGCACGCAATACATTCGGGATCGAAGTTGCGCGCCGGTTGTGCCGTTGTCGTGAGCGAGTCCCACGCCTTGGAATGACGCGACTTTCTCCAAACGTTGTACTGCGTTTCATGGCAATCGGTACACGACCCTGCCCCCTCAAACTTTCCCAGCGTTTCCAGCCGCTCGTTCGGAATGGGGCGGATCCCGAGTTCTTTGAATCCGGTCTCTTTCAACTGTTTCTGATACATTTGCATCATTTCGGCGATGACCGCCGAATTGTTGAACCTGGAATCAAGCGGCACACGTTCGTAGCGAATCGGCTGTGCCGGATCGTCGAACAGTCCGATGGCAATGGCATAGCGTCCTTTTTCTCCGACTTCGAGGATCAACGTGTTGCCGATCTTTTTCGGTTGGAGCGGCGGTTCGGCAGAGGTATTGCTCGGCAGGACGAAATCGAACTTGTCGGCGAATGTTCCCAGCAACCGGTCAATTTCGCTTGTCGTGCCATGAATAATCAGCACTTTTTTGTCGCACTTTTCGGCGTCGAGTTTCGGCAAGACTTCTTTCAACTTTTCGGCGGCATTTGCTGTGAGAACTTCGTCATTGTTGATTCCTTTGCGCATCGAATCACCTAGCACGGAAACGACTCCGATTTTCACTCCCCCTTTTTGGAGTACCCGGTAGGGGGGAACAATGTCGGGATTGAACTGATACAGAGCAACATTTGCCGAGGTATATCGTTGCGGGTTGTCCGGTATATCGACGGAGTAGCGGAGGAGCGTATCCGTCGGAAAGAGCAATTCACGACTGCCAATTCCGGCGGCTTGATATTTCATCCAGCGGTAGGCTTCGTCGATGACAAATGTGAACTTTAACTCTTCCTGCCGCCCGAAGCCCTTGTTGAGATTTCCGGCATCAATCGGCAGCACTTCCCAGCCTTGCCGTTCGAGTTGCTGAAGACAGGTATGTCGTCGGCTCAATCCCCCCTTCATTTGGTCGATCCCGGCACAGCCGCATGGTTCGATGTAACCGTCGAGAAACCCGGTGAAAAAGAGGAGCAATTTCGGTTTTTTCCAACCCTCAAAAAGTGGCGGAGCGGTTCCTTTCGGATCGACAAATGTTGCAGATTGCCCCGGGCACACAGTGAGCGGGGCGGACAAAAAAAGCAGGATCAGAAATAATCGGCAAGTCATAGTGGACTTATCGTAATCCAAGAAGGAGGAAAAATCAAGGCATGGTTGTCACCCGCTCCCAAACAGGGTATAATCTGCGGCTGTTCGCCTGTGCCGAAACTGCCTACCCGACAATGTCCGGACCTTTTGACAACAGCATGATGCCGATCACCGATGCGGAGTTCAACTCCATCCGCAACTTGGTGTATCAACGATTCGGAATCACCCTGTCCGATCAGAAGAAAAGTCTTGTTGTCGGTCGTCTTCAAAAAAAACTCAAAGATCATGGCTGCAAGACTTTCAAGGAGTATTATGACAAACTCATTGCGGACAAAACGAATGATCTCATCACCGAACTGGCAAATCAAATCACGACGAATCACACGTTTTTCTTCCGTGAGCCGGATCATTTTGACTTTTTCCGAAGCGACATTTTACCTTGGATGGTCAGGGAACACAAAGCGAAAAATGACAACGATCTTCGGATTTGGTGTGCTGCGGCATCCAGCGGCGAAGAGCCTTACACGTTGATCATTACGCTTCTGGAACATTTCGGCATCGACTATAAAAATTGGAACTGTGGACTTCTGGCGACGGACGTTTCCGAAAAAGCCCTTGCTGCGGCGGTCGGGGGAATCTATGTCTCCGCCCGGTTGCAGGGAGTACCGCCCGCGATTCTCAATAAGTATTTCAAAAAAGTGCGTGATGGCTATGCCGTGAACGAACAACTCAAAAAAGAGGTGACTTACCGGAAGTTCAACCTGATGAACAAAACGCTCCCCTTCAAGAAAAAGTTTGATTGCATCTGGTGCCGCAACGTGATGATTTACTTCGACACGCCGACGAAGCACGAACTCGTTAACCGCATGTACCATTCCACCGTAAGCGGCGGTTATCTCTTGATCGGTCATTCCGAAACGCTTGACCGCAACCAGACGAAGTGGCAGTACGTCAAACCAGCGGTGTACCGGAAGGAAGAATAGCCCCGGAGCGGGTCATTTTTCGCATGCGCCCGTGCCACCGTGTGGTCGCGTATCCGCCCTCTCGTTGTCGGGCTAAAATATTTGGCGTGTGGAATTTTCGTAACCGTTCACGGTATTTCCCTGTTTTATTTTCAAACTGCTCTTTTATCAACTGGTGAAAAAGTGTATCCTACCGCCTCATGGATGCCAAAGATAGCCTTATCGCTAAACAAGCCAAAG
>Ga0123353_10017243_pt1 | contig 10603 bp, 6 predicted proteins | sample TergutLab28metaG_3_FD_92763 | JGI IMG/M metagenome (GOLD analysis project Ga0123353, IMG submission 92763) | Labiotermes labralis P3 segment gut microbial communities from Petit-Saut dam, French Guiana - Lab288 P3 | ecosystem: Host-associated > Arthropoda: Insects > Digestive system > Gut ... | reverse complement strand
GTGGTTCAGCCTACACTCGGATACCACATCGCCAACAGACAATCCCGGTACATAACATCAGCACGCCTCAAGTCAGCCTACACAACACAACAAGTACTCGCTAGCTCCCGAAGATGGACGTATTAACGTCTGAAACATGTTGAGCAATATATAATACAGCAAGTGTCATCTAGTTGGTCAACCATTATTCAAATGTCCTTATATCATGTACGTAAAAATTGACAGCGTTTCCTTTATTTTCAGTCAGATATGAAGAAATGATATGTTTTATTCCCACTGGTGAGTTAAAATTGAGAAATTTGCTAAAACCACCGACATCAGTTGCTATAATCGCTGATACTAATTTGCTATATTTCAGCCAGAATCTAAGTATCAGTATCTTTTTATAAATCCTACCCCCTTTGAGCTCCTTGGCAGAGATTGCCGAGATGAGAATATTCTCATGACAATAACGTGTTCTAAGGTTTCGATTTATCAGGAAATATCAGTTTTAAAGAAAATATTTCCATTTTATTATTCACTACGCTTTATAAAATGTTAATCAATACTTCATAAACTTTGAAGGAAACAAATTATCCCTCAGAATATTTAATAATACATGACTTCGGCGACTGTGGTTCATGTTTTCCGCGGTTCTCAGATATTAAAATTAACTTCCTTAAATAATAGTCAAATATCATTATTAAGACATCCAATCAACAGACGTATTTAAATAAGCACCTACCCCCCATCCCTTAGTACCGAGAACTCTGAATTTTTACAGAGATTTTTAAGGGCCTGTATTCTGCGAAGGAGAATTAGACAGATATAAATATATAGGCTCTTAAAAGTAGAAGAAAATTGGCAGAGTATTTATGTAGATATTTGAGTGTGGTTTTGACTTTTGGAGTCGTGACTCTTTTTCTAATATGTTATTGCAGACTACAGGACTTCCGTTGGTGAGCAAAGCTGGCGTCCAGTGCAATTTGATAATGAAGGACATCAGCGGCTACACCCGAGTGGCATCTTTCTCGAACAAATACATTCCTATATTCTGGTTGCAACTTGTGAGTGTTATGTCACCTGTTGTCCTAACTGCAACATACCGACCCTGTTGAAGTGACTAAACTAGCCCCCTGTTAGACAGTAGGAAACACCGCGTCAACGTGTTAGTGTTCAACCAGTCCGTCTCACACTAAGTTATGTCACCTGTTGCTGTCTACACTCACACCCAGTTAACCGTATTACCCACTACTAACAGCCTCCATCCAACACGCCTGAGACTTGTTTCCACCTCAGAAGACTGGCTATTGCTGCGGTGGCGCAGTTGTTCGGAGCACTGTACTACGACCCGGAATGTCGCTGTTTCGATTAACGACGAGTTCTTTGGTGTTGAACCTGGAGTCGGCTCAGCCTCTTAGAGAAAGGAGTACCTTATGTCTCTCCTGGGGGTAAAGGCTGCCAGGGCTTAGGGCTGGAAAACCTACCACCTTCATGTGCCGCCTGTCTATAACTTCCGGGAGCCTCAACCCCCTCGGGCCCTCAGGGCCAGCCCAGGCCTCTACATGGATTACTTTGCTTTTACACACACACACACAAAAAAAAGATTCACTTCTCTTCTTCAAAATGTTAATTAAGAGATATTATATTAGGAGGCGTAGCGTTAGTTTGGAGACAAAAGGTGTCACCTGCGATTTGGTGATGATACTTTTTTCGATAGGTTGTGTGTATAGAGCGTCACCAAACACTGACTTAAAGCTGCCACAGGAAATGTAATGTTCAAATATAAATTGTGGTAAATTATTTAATTTTTGGTCCCATTGGCCGGCCGCGCGGTCTAAGGTGTAGGTCTGCGGTCGTTCACCTGCTGAGATTGTGAGTTCGAATCCCACCGGAGGCATGGATGTTTGTTGTGAGTGTTACGTGTTGTCGAGTAGATGTCTCTGCGACGAGCTGATCACTCGTCCAGAGGAGTCTTACCGATTGAGGTGCGTCGTTGTGTGTGATCTAGAAACTTCGTGAATGAGGAGGTCCTGGCCCACGTGGGGACTGTTTGGTCTAAAAAACTGATTTAATTAGTTAATTAGTATCTGATGGATAATAAATTAAGTGCCTCCCAACCTCTAAAGAAATAATTAGGTAGATTCCCACTAACAAAATTCTCTACATTCTTTTTGAGATGTCACAAGTAACAGACCTGAGTATTGAATTGGATCCCAGTAGATGGCGGAGACTAGCGCAGCATCTGTCACTTAATTTTTTTTATGTAGGCATCTACAAAACCGAAAATTATCTAATTCATTAATTTTCTTGTCACAGTCGTGGGGTTTGTTTTTAATTAAAAGACTCTCCGTATTTCTAATAATCCATTTAAGAACATTTATATATTTTGTTAAATAAACACTTTATTTATATTACTTATGTGCACAGATCAGAAAGTAACGCACATTTAAAGTAATGTCGAAGTGAGTATAACATTAAGAACCCCGAATTACCAGGGAAAACACGGTAACGCAGTTGGTTGAGGCACTGCGCCACAAGCCGGAAGGTCGCATGTTCGATTCCTGATGGTGTCCTCGGAATTTTTCATTATTCATAATCCTCTCGTTCTCACCATGTTCTCCTTCTAATATAAATGAGTGACAAGAAAATTTCCAGGGGGTAATTAGGGCTGAAAAACTTAACCAACTTCATGTGGCGATTGTCTTGAAATCTTGGAGCCTCAACTTCCTGGAACCCTCAGGGCACGTCCAGAACTATAGAAGGATTGTTTTGCCCTAATCTCTACCCTTATCACCAATTTAAAGCTCAAAAGCAACAGAAATGTCTAATATTACCGCCGTTACTTTGCAGCACCAGGACGGGATGCCTCCATATTTGCTGTCCACGATGTATTTCATCGCAGTTGTCTTGCCCAAACTTCAGGCGTTCTTGAGCACTTTTATGGTCGTGCTTGGCACGTCGCTGCTTGCAGTCGGCATCTACAGGTTTCAGAAGAGAGCTTCCAAGGTTGTGTACGACTACATTCCGGTGGACACGCTATCGTCTTCTGCCAGTCATCAGCGCAGTGCTTTGTGACCCTCTCATGATCCGCCGCTGGTCTGTGGATCAAGCAGCTCCTTATTTTTGCCCACAGCTGGCATGTAAATACTACCACACGTCTCTCAGCATCGAAACGTTAATGTAGAGACGTGGGAACAGATAAAAATTTCTGTGTCCGAAATGTATTTTAAAGTAGACACGAACGTCGTGATACGGGAGCTGATTTCAGTACAGAAGCCATCATGCATTTCTCAGCGGTGTGCAAGATGTGTAAACATTTCAATAGGCGAAAGCGAGGCAATGTATTAACATGAATTATGATACCAAAATGGATATTCTTTAGGCTAACATACTATGACGCTTTCCCGAATAAAGCTGTTAATTTTCACGCTGGCAGTGACTGAATAATCGGCCAACGTGAAGCAGAGTAGCGTGTAACTATGTTTACAGTACACAGACTCGAGTTTGCCTGACCGCCAATGGGCGCTGCGTACTTAAAGATGTTGAAGGCGTCGACGTCAGTTTCGTCGTAATGAAAAACTTACTGATAATTTTAAAGGGATACATTCTTTCCGCCGTGAATTTGTATTACTTTAAATAACAATAAACATAGTGTTGGAATTTTCAAAGTATATTTCGTGTTTGAATTGTTCACGTCTGCATCATAGTTATTCATTTCCAGTGGCAGTAATTATTATTAAATGTAATAATTTTTCACGGAATAAAGCTACATCTCGTAGTTAAAAATTTCTGATTTTCGAAGATTAATATGCCTAATTTGACAAGATATTTTTCGATTACACTAAGACAAGTGCTGAAGACAAGAATAAAATTTGTGATATTTTAAAAATGGGTAACCTTAAATGCATATTCGATAACACTCTTCACTGGATCTTTATATTATTATCCCGTTGTGCTTTACACTGAATACGAAAAATAATAGTTTTCAGGCGAAAACATCTGTTTCCTTTATTTCTATAGTAAAACCAACAAGATGCTCCAAAGTATCAAATTTATTTTATTTTGGAATGACACTCTACATGTTTCGGACGGCCTTTCCATCCATAATCAGGGGTTCAAGACTGTACATACAGCAACAGGCATTTGTCAAACAGATACTGCTGTCTGCTTGCTAGCAAGCAGACAGCAGTATCATACATTATGCACGATAAACTACGATATCAGGCAGAACAAAGTATGCGCTCACCGTTTCACGTACTGTAACTTTGTGATATTATGTAACCAGATGTAATAGTGCTTGGTTTTGTCTGATGTTCCGCTCAACCATACATGTTGTGCATTGTGTTTTTGATTTGCGTTTCGACCCGAATGTGGCTTGTGTGTAGCCGAAACATGTCGCTGTGTTAATGAACAAAACTGTTGTGTTCTACTGCAGATGGTTACTGCTCGTGCGGTACAAATATGACCCCTCCGATGAAACACTAATACTTACCGTAAAGAGAAAATTGCGCGGCATAGGACAGCATAACCTTTCCTTCCCAATTGTGTTTGCTTTATAAAAAAAATTATTTCCTTCAGCAACTTATTCTTAGTGTAAATCATTACTTATGAGCACTAAATGAAAGGGCAAGTTTTCTGTGTGAAGTTTCGATGTAAATAAATTTCTAACTAACCATTATTTTTAAAACATTTCAGTGTAGCAGGACATAGGCAATAGAAGAAATCCCCGAAACTTGCCTGTAAAACTGGGTAAAGCACTAATAATGGGTCAGAATAAACTGGAAAAATTTGAGGTCTCTTTGCCATGTCTTGGAATGTTGCGCCATTATACTCTTATATTTCGTAACAATTAACGTTTTTTACAAGGCAAACTCATTCCTCAAATATGTACCAAATCCAGCATTACTACAATATTGTCGGACTCTTAATAGGAAGAGACGTACACTCATATATTTTGGTGATTAATTGGGGTAATAATTTTAAACATACTTCTTTGTTATTTAAAATATTTTGATGAAGCCAGAAAGTATGTCTCTTATAAGACAGCCGCTCTTTAATAATCATAAAACTGTTCCTAGCATCCTGACTGATACTACAGAAATCATGTTAAGACGACACACAGGAGTAAGAGAATTTTTGTTTTATTACAGAATAAACATTTCAATATAATTCTTGTATTTGAGTGGCCATAATATGGAGATAAAATATTATCTACTATCATAGTTTGGGTTTCGCACTTAGTAGAGGCACTGCGCTACAAGCCGGTAGGTCGCGGTTTTGATTCCCGATGGCGTTAGGGGGATTTTTCCTTGTCTTAATCCGCCCGGCCGCACTGTGGCCCTGCAGTCGACTCAACCTCGAAAGGCAAAGAGTACAACTAATGTCTCCTGGGCACGTGCGTAGGCCTGACAACCTTGCCACCATTACGTACCGACTGTCTAGATATCGTGAGAGCCTCAATCTCCTGGAAGCCTAAGGGCTGTCCAGGCCCGCAGAGGGTAAGCTTTACCTTTTACTCTTGTGGTTAAAGTTGGGAACATTGACTTTCTTGTATAGTCCTGGTTTGTGTGGATCGTTTCTCTTAGAAAAATTGAGTACTTTTAATTTTAGACGAATTGTACAAGAATTGAATAATATTAGTGATTTGCTTGTTCATCAATAAATAAATAAATATAAATTTTATATTGCCAATTTGGAAGTTGCGAATTTACAAAGGAGAAATATCAGCAAATAAATTTATCGCTTTGTGAATGGCAACCCCCGGACTGTGATGAAAGTTTTAACGTCCCTGATAGGACTGTACACAGTTACGTGTAATACGTGTATTAAACTAACTTCCGAATTAGGGGATTTGTTATTGCGAAAATACTGATCTTTATTATTTGTGTGAAAACTTGTTTTAATGCGGATTCGACTAAGTGGATTGCTCTGGGATGTGGATTTATACATCTCTAATATTTCTACAATAGATTCCTGTTGTGTAAGTACCTAGAGTGTGGGACCAATAATGTGAAGCCACTATGGAAAGGGCATTTGGTAGAAGAAAATAAAGGTCCAATGTATAATTGGCAGTTGCATTTCAGCATTATGAGTGAAGATTCATAATGCTGCTTATTACAGACGATGTCATGCAGATGTTATTTGCAGTATCGTAATGGCTTGTTGCTTTTAATACCACTGAAGTTTGCTTTTTAGAAGCCAGAAATTTCTCTGACGTAAACGATTTTTAAAACGTTTTACTCTGTCTTGTTTTTGTTATTGTTTTAAAGCGTACAAAGTGGTGTTTTGTTACTTTTGAATTTTGCTCAATATTACTACTAGCCAACAGCTTGGAACGCTTTTTGTTGGTCAATTAGCACGAAATGTGCTGTTTGTTTATTGTGGTAATTTGTAGAAAGGTGACGTCAAATAGAGTACAGTTTCTATAAACCTGAGCTTGTTCTAACAAACAAATTCTCCCACTAAAATATTTTCCGTATTTAAAACATACTGAATAATCTGACGTTTATTGGACCGTGCATCATTGTGATAACTGAAGAATAAAAACCAAGTGGATTCCATTTATTACTTTATTGTAATTCTTAAGGGCTCAACATGTTTCGGGCACTACTATGCCCATCATCAGGAGCTCGCGATTATAATGTTGATTACCACATTGGTCGTTTCGTTCTTGGTTTGCTGTAAGTTGGAGGTTAGGTGCGGTTAGGCTGGAGTGGTGTCCGGGCTGCAGCGCAGTCGCGAGCCCCTGATGATGGGCATAGTAGAGCCCGAAACATGTTAAGCCTATAAGAAGTACAATAAAATAATAAGTGGCATCTAGATGGTTTTTATTCTTCAGTTTTACTGAATAATTTTTAGTGTACTTTAGTGTCTGACATATTTGTGTATGACCTTGGGTCGTATGCATCATTTTCTAGCTATTTACACAACAGGTATTAACGATATTGTGATGTTAAAAGAAAGAACAAAATAAGTAATAAACGTATAATGTAACACCCTGGCAGGTTTGCCTAACATTTATACCTCCTCTGGTATTCTACAACCTGTCGTGATACCTTCGATATGTGTGACATCCCGATGTGTGTCAACAACACAAATAAATTAAATGAATATCGGTCTCAAACACAACCATATCTTTATTAGATGGTAGGTACTATCTAATTCAAAAACGTCTTTACACCTAAATAAGGTGATCTTCAGGTTTTTAACCAACTTAAAAAAAAACTATTCCTTCTTCTTAACGTTTTTAAAGTTATAAAACTTTAAGTCTGTAAATCGTCAGGAAGTGAAGTAACAACAAATCGGCGCCAATTCGGTTCAGAGCATTATTCAATAAATCATAAACAATCTTGCAAATCGTAGTGGAATCTTTGTCCACGCCCACAACTGTGTACGTCACATGAATGAAGGCTAAAAACTAGCCATATGACAGAACTTTTAAATGCCCATAAATTAATTAATTAATTACCAACACATGCACATATATATATATATATATATGTACATTATTTAAGAAGTCTAAAATTTACATTAAAACATTTAAAACGCTCCTACATGTTTCGGTCACACGATCATCCTCAGGGAGCATATACTGTTCTTTGCTAAAGTTATAATTCAAAACATTCAGTGAATTATTTCGTTATGTTAACTTTTGTGCTGTGGCAGCATGTCGTGTTTTTGTGTGTGAGTCGTACGCTGTTTAGAATGAGCCACATGAGGCTCATTCTAATTCTTATAACAAGACCAACCACACGCACTAATTTCTCAACTTTATTTTTGGAATAAAACTACATGTTTCGGACAGCTCCTCTGTCCATCATCAGGAGTTTTTTCACTGTACACACAGCAAGAGGTATATGTCACACACGTTTGCTGACAGCTTGCGAGCGGGTTCAGGACGAAGTTCCGTTTTAGAGTTTTATTCCCAAAATAAATTTGAGAAATTAGTGCATCTAGTTTGTTTTTATTATAAGAATCCGCCTACATTTGTTGGACAGAAAACTGAACACTTCGGTATCCTATTATTATATATTGAAAGATACATAATGGAAACTTGATTTATTATTTAAATAAAGTCCCTGTTACTTTTTACAGTGGCGAAGCTTCAGTAAGGCTAAAATTCGTCGTATTCCCAAGTCATTTGTCATGCCGGGAGACTCCATTAATCTGTGAATCAGGGATTAAGTGTCTGAATGTTACTGTGTGGTCAAGGGGTATCATTTGTGATGTACATCGCCTTACGGCCAATGTAACTATAGAGTGACGTAGCAACTAATATTGTTTACTTGTGTTTCCTACTTCTTAGGATTTTCTTTACGAATGATTGATAGAAACGTCCTTTAATTTCCTAACACACGTTCGAATCGCGCGTATTTCCCAAACATTGCAAAGGTTAAGTAAAGAAATGTGGAATTGTTTATTCAACAAACATACTTCTATGTGACCTCAACTTCCTCGTCTAATGACCAAGACTAAACATTGAAACGTTAAATAAATAAGTGGTTTGCGTCATTTAGTGGAACGCCGGCAAATGCGGCAACTTCTCCGGCACAAGAGTAGTGCTCGACTTCTATACGTACGGGGTACAGGAGTTACGAAATTTCTAAAATAAACAACGCTTATGACATTTGCCAAACTCAAGGTAAGAAACAAATAGCGTCAATCCCTTTAGGGACGTCAGTATGTGTAAAAAGACAGTAGACCTATCGCAGGATGGCGACGCGTCATCGCAGTTTGTGTCTGGGAAATTATGCAATAGCGATATTTTATGTGCTTCTCACCAAAAAAAAGCAACAAAAAGAGTAACTTAAAACCTTTTACCTGCTAACGTGTAGAATATGGCGAACCCCGAATAATGCTACCAAAGGGCAGATGCGATTTTACTTGGCGTTTAAAAGATTAAAGAATTCATGCTCATTGAAATCTTTGAAGAATATTGCCTACATTCAATGGAAGAACGATTTGTTCTGTATGAGGGAGGAACTGAATCTTTGCATAATATTTACATTAATTTCATTGTTAGGATTCGTCCTTACATTCAACGCTTGTGCCCACAGTGCTGAGGATCACTGGTCATGGCACTGTGCATCTCAGGGCTTAGAAGCCAAAATTCTTGTCGATAAGCTCACTGTGAAAGGCCAGACACAACGGTACAAATATTGAGCTTATCCCGTTTCCCTGATTCTTGGAAAAAGAAAATCAGGCACACACAAGGTAATTAAATATACTACTAAACTCATCATGCGACGTCCTCCAATTACTGGCAGATTCTGATTCTCCGCCGAAATAATTCAACCACAGTACTCTCAAATCAAAAATATTTATGACAGCCTCCTTATGAGTAATTAAAAATTTTTAAGTCAGCCATTTATGTCTTGATACCTGTTATCCACAGTGACCTCCGTATCCTAAAGATTCAACCAAGTAGGGCCTTCCTTCAAATTATTGATTTATGTTTTCATCCAACCAACACGAGATGCAGAGATACTCCAGACTTGACCCATAATTTGCACAAAATGTAAATTTCATATGTAGCAGTCTTCAAGTATGAAGTTTTAAATACTTCACAACGAATTTTGATTCATCCCAAAATACCACCAAAATAGAACATACATTGAGGGTTAAAAATTTTCATAACTCTAAGCTCTGAATTTCCACATGTAAAGAACAATGCAAAGTTATTAGTGACATAGTAAGAGAAATTGAGTAACGTAGTAAGAGAAAGTGACATATTCACATATAGCTGTGATTTCGGAAGTTAATCCTAACATTGTCACCTTCAGCTCTGAGCACATAGCAGAATGTCTTGTTGAACCGTTGAATTCATTTGGTAAGAAGAACATTATACATTTTACAATATCAACCAAATAAATACACATTTTTTAAATTAATATTTTAATTTTTAATTTGATTTCTTCTACATATTTCCAACCCGAGGGTTCATCTACAGGCAGACGGTTGTATATGCAGTTATGGTATGGTACGTTTTACATGCATCGGTATAAGCAATCTGTAGGTAGAAGAGTGTGTTCGTTACTCAGACATAATCTTCTACCTACTAGACTGCCGAAGATGAACTCTCGGGTTCGAAACCTGTAGAAGACATCAAAGTTAAAAATTAAAATATTAATTTAATAAATCTTCATTTCGTTTCTTTATATTGTATAATTATATTAAAATGCACGATGGAAATAACATAAAATAACGTTAACAAGTTACTGTTAACTGGAAAGTCTTTATCTGTCGCCTGCAACCACACACAGTGGCCACATTTGATGGGATTAAAATGAGATACATAAATTGCTACTGCTTCTAGTGCTGAGCTACTTTACTTAAATGTTTTGAAGTATGGTAAATTATGAACGAAATCACCAGCGAAACATCTCTTTTACTGGCCGAGTTTCGGACTGACTCTGAACTACTCTGTATCATCTTATGTTTATTGGAACGTCCATCATTGTGATAGTTGAAGAATAAGAGACAAACTTGGTTTCACTTGCTATTGTATTTCACTTCTTATGTGCTCAACATGTTTCGGACATTAATATAGCCATCATCAGGAGCTTCCGACTTTTTCTGTTCAATTACCACATTGGTCGTGTTGTTCTGGTTCGATATGTGT
>Ga0123353_10017241_pt1 | contig 10604 bp, 9 predicted proteins | sample TergutLab28metaG_3_FD_92763 | JGI IMG/M metagenome (GOLD analysis project Ga0123353, IMG submission 92763) | Labiotermes labralis P3 segment gut microbial communities from Petit-Saut dam, French Guiana - Lab288 P3 | ecosystem: Host-associated > Arthropoda: Insects > Digestive system > Gut ... | reverse complement strand
GGCCGCGGCTGTGGCGGCGCATCCGGCGGCAAGGCAGCAGTTCCGCTATGTGGGGCTGGGGCGCGAGGCCTTTCATCCCTCCATGGCGCAGTGGCTGCTAAAAGGCGGCTATGCCCCATTTGCCCAGGAGGCAAAGGCCGAATTCCCCATCCCGGGCCTGGCGGCGGGCTATGTGCCCCAGGGCATGTGCTACAGCAAAACGCTTGCCTGCTTCCTCCTTACGGCGTACTACCCCGAGGGCGAGCGGCCCTCGCTGCTTTCGCTGGTGGACGCCGCGACCGGCGAGCTGCGCAAAAATCTCTATCTCCTGTGCCCGGACGGCGGCATCTACAATGGCCACGCGAGCGCGGTTGTCGATGACGGCGCCGGTGTGCACGCATGGATCGCCGACGGCGGCCGGGTATACCACCTGCTGACGGAGGATTTGCGCGCCGCCGGGAACGAAGGCACCGTGCGCCTGCGGGACATGTTCCTCACGGGGCGCCGGGGCGGCTTCGCCTTTTGCGCGGAAGGCATGCTTTGGCTTGGCGAATATGTTTCCCCGGAACGGGAGATGGACCCCGCCCACCGGGAGCCGCGCACGGGCAACCGGGGCTGGTGCGTGGGGTATCCCCTGAATGACAGTGCGCCCATGGGGTTCGACCAAAGCCCCGCGTTCGTGCTTTCCGTGCCGGACTACGCGCAGGGCGCCTGCGACACCGGAAGGGCGCTGTATCTCAGCACCTCCCACGGCAGCCGCAACCCCTCCTGGATGCTGGTTTTTCCCCCATTAAGGGAAATCACGCGGACAAGCGACAGAGTAACGGTAAACGGGATATCCCTGCCCTACGTCGTGCTGGACGAAGGGCTGGCGCACCGGCAGGTGCTTGCCCCCATGAGCGAGGGCATGGCGGCGTACGGCGGAAAACTCTATACGCTGTTTGAGTCGGCGGCGCTCAAATACCGGGCCCGGGCCGAGCTGTTTGCGGATTATGTGTATTCTATCCCCGAAATATCCCATTAATCGGGAATTTCTTCTGTAGAATACCTTTTTATTCCAATCAGTTGTAAAATTAATTTAAATAGTTAGGGAATTCACTTTCCTTTTCCGCAAAAATAGTGTATAATGAAGTTCTATACGATTTGAAAGGACGATGTGTTGCATGCACGACAAGGGCCGGCAGCAGTCAAAAAAAGCGCTGCTTGGAGTATTTTGCCTTGTAATCGCGGTTCTGCTTGGTTTTGTGGTATTTTTTAGCGTTTCCGCCCGCCGCAAGGGCGTCACTGTCCGGCAGGACGGGATTATTTCTGTGGGGCAGGGTGACATGACCGCTGTGTTTGCCGCCCCGGCTACGGTGGCCTCCGGCAATCAGGGCGTCTTTGATATTTTGGAAGGCACCATGGTCAACGAAGTGAACGTGCGCGTGGGCGACCTTGTGAAAAAAGGGGACATGCTTGCCACTTTTGAAACGAAGGGCCTGGACGAAATATTGGAAAAAAAGCGCAAGGATTTTGAGAACGCCAGCAAATCCTACGCGGAATACTTAAAGGATGTGGAAAACGCCCCCAAGCGCGCCGAGGCGCTCAAGGCGCGCATTGCCGAGCTGGAAACGCAGCTGGCAGGCATACGGGGCGACGACAAGCAGGTTCCCTCCGCGCTGGACGAGCTGCGCGGCTCCGTGAGCCTGATTTTGGGTAATGGGCGCCTGGCGGATATCGTTGTGAATACAGTGTTCCGCGAAACGGGCTCCATCGGAAAAACCGTTAATTTGTTCCAAAATCTGCTGAGCGGCTCACTGTTTTCCGGCTTCGGCGCCAATTCCATTGGCTCGATGCTGGGTTCCCTGGGCAACCTGACCAACCCGGAGCTCATGAGCGCGAGCCTGGAGCTCGTGCAGCTGAGGGTGCAGGAATCGGTGGTGGGCCTGCAGCAGGGCACCTCGCTGGAAAGCATTTACAAAGCCCTTTCGGACTCCGCCGAGAAGGCCTACGCGCAGGCCGAGGACATTGTGCTGCGCCTGAAAACCGGATGGATCGCCGAATACGATGGCATCATCCGCGACGTGAACATCGTGGAGAACGAGGAGTATAACCCCGAAAATATCAACCCCATGGCAAGCTCCATCAGCGTCACATCGCTGCTGGCTTCCCTGAGCGCCGGGCAGGCGGACATCGTCTCGTTCCTTGGGGGGCTGTTTTCCGGCACGGTCAACGGCATGAAGGTGGAGTATTACCCCTTTACGGCAAGCTTCATGCTGGGCAAATACGACATCGCTAAGGTTTCCCTGGACCAAAAGGTGAAGGTGACCTCCGTGACCGGCAAGGAATTCGACGCCGTGGTCACCTATATCAGCCCCGTGGCCAGCGAAACAAGCGCCCTGGATATCGGCTCCATGCTTGGCGGGAGCAGCTCCTCCCGGGGCGTGGAGGCCCGCATCACCATTCCCCAGCCGGATGAGAGCATCACCATCGGCCTGGACGTGGACGTGAGCATCGAGCTGGAAACCCGGCGCAATGTGCTGCAGGTGCCCGCCGAGGCGATTCTGTACGACCAGGATATCGACCAAAACTACGTGTTCGTTTTCAACCACCCCCGCCGCGCCATTGACAAGCAATACGTGACCATCGGCCTGTTCGACGGCGCGGTATACGAGATCACCGAGGGCCTGCTCACCGGGCAGGAGATCGTCCGCGCGCCCGACCGCTCCTGGGTATCCGGGCAAAAGATAAGGATATCGGGGTAAACCATGAACTTCAAAGAGAATGTGTCCATTGCCATATATAGCATCCGCACGCATTTGATGCGCTCGCTGCTGACCATGCTGGGCGTGATCATCGGCGTGTTTTCCGTGATCGCGATCATCACCATCGGCAACGGCGGGCGCGATTACATCGTGGGACTGGTGCGGGACATTGGTCAAAACATGGTGACGGTGACGGCGAATACCACGCGCCTTGACTCCAGCCAATACATCACCCGCGAGGACATCGAGAAAATTAAGCGCCTCGATACGGTGCAGTATGTTTCGCCGCAGGATGTGCAAATGGGCGGCGCGAGCTCCCCAAAAAGAAGCAGCATCGCCGTGATGTTTTCCGGCACGCCGGACATCCGCTACACCTCCGGGGTCGAGGTGCTTTCCGGTCGCTTTTTTAACGAGGACGAATACAAAAGCGCCGCCAGGGTGTGCCTGATTGCCAAGCTCAGCGCGGAAGCCATTTTTGGCCGCACCAACGTGGTGGGGGAGCACATCGATTTTTCCCTGAACGGGCAGACCACGCGCCTGCGCATCATCGGCGTGATGGACATCAACCTCCTTGGCGGGGACGGCGGCAGCCTTTCGGATCTTGCGGGAAGCATGGGTTACGGCGACACGGGCGCGACGGTTATGCTGGCGTCGCCCGCCACGCTCATCGACATGATCAACGGCAGCAGCGGCGCCTATGTATCGATCAATATCATCGCGATAGACGACCGCGAGCTTGACGCCGTCGGCAACGCGGTGGTCAATCTTTTGTATACCCACCATGGCAACCGGAATGTCCCCAACGCGTATTATTATGCGAAAATGGCCACCTATATCGATATCCTGGACAGCATCATTCGGATCCTCACCCTGTTCATCGCGGGCGTGAGCGCGATTTCGCTGATGGTGGGCGGCATTGGCGTGATGAACATCATGCTGGTTTCCGTCACCGAACGCACCCGGGAAATCGGCATCCGCAAGGCGCTGGGCGCGAAAACCTCCACCATTATGTTCCAGTTCCTGACAGAATCGGTGATCCTATGCATGATCGGTGGGTGCATCGGGCTGATACTTGGGGTCGTGACCGCCCAGGCGGTGGGCTTCATTATGAAAATCCCCATTTTGATTCAATTCACCACCCTGGCGGTCGCCATCGGGTTTTCCAGCGCCATCGGCATTTTCTTCGGGATCTACCCTGCCCGGCGCGCAGCCAAAATGCTGCCGATCGACGCGCTAAGGCGCGAATAAGACGGCTGTACCGCAGCCGCCACTGCCATCAATATTAATTTTCAAGGGAAGGTTTTATCAAATGCCTTTGATCGAAGTCCATGATATGTATAAAATATACAACCCCGGCGAGAACGAGGTGCGCGCCCTGGACGGCGTGAGCCTCAGCATCGACGAGGGGGAGTTTGTGGCGATCATCGGGCATTCGGGCTCCGGGAAATCCACGCTGATGAATATGCTGGGCCTCCTGGACGAGTGCTCCAGCGGCAGCTATTATCTGCAGGGGCACAATGTGTCAAACCTGACGGACGACGAGCTCAGCGACATCCGCAACATGAAAATCGGCTTCATTTTCCAGGGCTTCAACCTGATTTCCAGCCTGACGGCTCAGGCGAACGTGGAGCTTCCGCTCATTTACCGCGGCATGAAAAAAGAAGAACGCATCGCCCTGGCGAAGGAAGCCCTGGACCGGGTGGGGCTGACCAAGCGCGCCCACCACCGCCCGGCGCAGATGTCCGGCGGACAGCAGCAGCGAGCCGCCATCGCGAGGGCCGTGGCCGCCCGGCCGCCTATCATTTTGGCGGACGAGCCCACCGGTAACCTGGACTCCAAGTCCGGCCGGGATGTCATGCGCATCCTGCATGAGCTCAACGACGAAGGCCGCACGGTGATCCTCATCACCCACGACACCGACATCGCGGAGGAGGCAAGCCGCGTGATCAGGATCCACGACGGCAAGATTGTGGAGGATGTGAGCCGCCCGTAAGTCAAAATTTCCACAGGCCAATGATTCGTTCGCCTTTTGATACTTCCTCCCCTGTGCGCGCTATATAGGCCCATTTTTGCGGCGCTTCCCCTTTTGTCCATTCCAATATCTTGTTTTCATCAATCATATGATGCTCGGGGTAGTTCGCGTTATCCATGGGGCAATTCCATTGGTAAGGCAGGCTCAATATCGCGTATCGCGCAATCCGTTTCACTTCCTGAAACGCTTGCGCTTGTTTATTTGCAAGATGCTCAAATACTTGCAGCGCGATAAACAGGTCATACTTCCGAAACACCGGCCAGGGCGTTTTCGTCGCGTCATGTAAATACTCGATTGAATGAACATCCGATGGAACGCCCCAGACATCAGGTTCCGGTTTTCTCATAATATTCGCGTTCTTCACCACGGTAATCAGGGCGGGGCCAAGCTCCAAAACGCTTTGGGGCTTGATTTCCTCCACCATCTTTATCACTTCCCGCAAATACGCCCAGCGCCCCCGATAGTAATCTTCCTTTGGCTTGCTCAGCGCAAGGAAGTCGTCAAAATTGATGCACTCCATCATCGATCACCCCCGGCAAAAAGGTTGCCTCCCGCAGCGTCAACCGCAACGATCAGCGGGAACTCCCGCAGCTCCAGCCGCTTGACGCTTTCGCAGCCCAGCTCAGGAAAGGCGATATCCTCGCAGGCGGCGACGCGCCCGGCGGCCAGGGCCCCCGCGCCCCCGATGGCGCAGAAATAGACCGCCCCATGCGCCATGATCGCCCGGCAAACCGCCTCACCCCGCGCGCCCTTGCCGATCATCGCGGAAAGCCCGTGGGCGAGCAGGCGCGGGGTATGGAGATCCATCCGGCCGGAAGTGGTCGGGCCGCAGCTGCCGATCACCCGGCCCGGCGGGGTCGGCGTTGGCCCCGTATAATAAACGCAAGCCCCGCCGAGCTCGAACGGCAGGAGCTTGTTTTCGTCCAGCAGCGCGCAAAGGCGCCGATGCGCGGCGTCCCGCGCGGTATATACCGGGCCGGAAAGCAACACGCGCGCGCCCACGCGCAAATCATTGGCACAGCCGCGCAGCCGCGAGGTATGCAATGATAGTTCACGCATCCTCTTGCTCCCCTTCCAATTTGTCCAGCTCATCCAAAAACAGCTGGAAGCTCAGCTGTTCCAGGGGTACGCTGGGCGGCTCCACCTTGGGGTCTTCCTCCAGCACGCGGATACGCGCGCGCAAAAAATGATTTTCCCGTTCAATTTCCTCCGCCAGGGCCTGCGCCGCGGCCAGCTGCGCCTGGAAGGCATCCAGCTCCTGCCGCACCTTGCGCGCCGCCGCGCCGCGCCTGCGCTCCAGGCGGGCGGCTCCCATCCAGCGCAGCAGACGCCGCCGCTCCTCGCGCAGCCGCGCCTGCTGGAGCGCCATATCCTGCGCCTGCGCGTGGACGCGCCGCTCCAGGTCCTCTATGTATCGCATGACGTCTTCCTTATGGAAACCGCCAAAGCGCGCCGTGCGGAAAAAATCGCCATGCTTCTGCGTCATTGTTACCTCACTAGGATAATCTCCGTTACGCCGCTGTCCAGCAGCCTTTTGCCGATGTATAGCTCGCCGGCTCCTTTGGACCAGTTTGCCAGCCACGCGGCATACGCGCCCCGCCGGGAGGCCGCGACGCCGCCCAGCTTTACCTGTTCCGCCAGAACCTTTTGTGTATTCGCTTTTTGGGAATATAGCGTTCCCGCATCATCCCGCAGATTCCCCAGGATATACAGCGTGCCGTCCGCGCCTTCCAAGTACGCCGCCGCGTTTTGGAGCAATCGAGTGTTCGCGCCATTGGAATAAAGCATCAAATCCCGGTTTTTATGGTAATAGACGCTCCGGTCCGTGGCGAGGATGTCCCGCGCATGGGTATCCAAAAGCCTGCGCTCCGAAACGCCGTGCTCCGTGAGGGTATAGGCATACATGGCCTCGGGGCCCTCCGCCGTGTCGCGCTCGAGGTAGATGAGCTCGTCCGCCAGGAACAGCGCACGGTAGCGCCCCCTGCCGAAGGTATGCTCCAGCGGGACCTCGTCCGGGGTTTCCCCGCGCAGTATCACCAGGGTGTAGCCCAGGTCCTCGGTGCCCTCCTCATCCAGGAGCGCTGCCAGCGCCTCGCGCACCGCTTCGCTGCCGCCCTCGCGCATAGCAGCCGCAAGCTCGCCCAGGCCGACGCGCCGGGTAGCAGCAGTCTCGAAAAACTCCTTCTTATACACCATCGCGGGGTAACCGGTCCCACGCAAAGCGGCGGCGTCCGGGCCGTCCTGCGTTACGCGGATATCCATGGCCAAACGCCGCGCCTGGCCGTCGTACACATAGCAGTCGCGCCCGCCGCCGGCGCCCGGCAGGTCTTCCAGAATCGCTTCCGCGGCGGCCCGCACCTGGTCGCGCTCCTGTTTTTTGCGCCACTTTTCCAAGGCGTCACTATATCCGCCGTCGCCAAGCCAGCGGTCAAGCACCGGGATGCGCGGGAAATCTTTCTGATTGGGTTCCTTCATGGCCGCGTCGGGCTCCGCCTGCGGGTCGTCGATTTCGATGGAGGGCGCCGCCTGCCGCTGCCCGCGCTTGAGGAAATACAGGTTGCCGCCCGGTTGGTAGCTATCCCAAAATACCTCCGTGACGCCGCGTTCGATCAGCTTCGCGCCGCCGGTTGCTGTAAGCATGTAAAGCGATTGCTCGCCGGGAGACGTTGACGCAAGATAAAACAATTCCATCCACGCGCCGCTGTATAGGCGGATATCCTTCACGGCGCCCGTCATGCGCTCGGGCTCTCCGCCCATTTTGCAGCGAAAGAGGACTTCGTCCTCGCCTTCCAGCTTTGTAAAAAGGAACACGCTTTGGCCGTTTGCCGCGTAAAGCCGCTGCGCGCCCGAGGCCACCGCCTGCGTGGCGCCGCGCTTGCTGTCATAGCATTGCAGGCGACTGCCCTGCCGCTCGATGTAAACCACGAAACCATCCGACGCCGCCCATTGGGAGACCCCCGACGCGATGGCCATGCCGCCGGAGCCGCGCTGAACTTCGCATAAGAACAGGGTGTCATCGGCGTCGTAATAGAGCCGCTTGCCGTCCGGGCTGAACCACTGCGCGCGCGATTCCCCCGGCTGCAAGGCAATCTGGCCTTTGGACGTGGCCAGGCGGAGGCTTTCGCCGCCCTTGCTATAAATCACGGCATAGCTGGAATGACCGCGCAGCAGCAGGAACAAAAACAGCAACAGCGCGGCGAGCAATACGCTCGCCACGGCCGCTATCCATTTCCAGTTTGCTTTGATGAACTTCATTGATTTATTACGCTTTCATAGCAATCGCCGCTTTGGCTTTGGCAACGATATTCTCCGCGCTCAGGCCGTATGCCTTCAGCATTTCCAAAGCCGGGCCGGAGGAGCCGAACCGATCCTCTACGCCGACGCGCAGCACCGGCGCGGGGCAAGCCTGCGCGAGGGCCTCCGTCACGGCCCCGCCAAGCCCGCCGATGACGCTGTGCTCCTCGGCGGTGACGACCGCGCCGGTTTCTTTGGCGGCATTGATCACAAGCGCTGTATCCAGCGGCTTAATCGTGTGGATATTCAGCACGCGGGCGCTGATACTCTCAACCGCCAGCTGCTCGGCCGCGGCCAGCGCCTCGTGCACCATGAGGCCTGTGGCAACAATTGCGACATCACTCCCCGCGCGTAATTGCGCGCCCTTGCCGAGCTGAAATTCATAGCTTTCATCAAACAGGCGCGGCAGCGCCAGGCGGCCAAAGCGCAGGTACACCGGGCCTTCATGCGCGGCGGCGGCAAATACGGCTGCGTAGGCCTCCCAATAATCCGCCGGGTTGATGATCGTCATGCCGGGAATCGTGCGCATGAGGGCGATGTCCTCGCAGCATTGGTGGCTCGCGCCGTCCTCCCCCACGGAAATGCCCGCGTGGGTGGCCCCGATGTTCACGCTTAGGCCGGGGTAGCCGATGGTGTTGCGCACCTGCTCGAAGGCGCGGCCCGCCGCGAACATAGCGAATGTGCTGGCAAACACCGTGAACCCCATGGTGCTCAGGCCCCCGGCGACGCCCATCATGTTGCATTCGGCAATGCCCGCGTCAAAAAACCGCGCGGGATACGCTTTCTTGAAGGCGCCCGTTTTTGTGGCGGCGGCAAGGTCCGCGTCCAATACAACAAGCTTTTCGTTTTGCGCGCCCAAATCGACCAGGGCCTGCCCGTAGGCGTCTCTCGTCGCGTTTTTCTTTATCTCAGCCATCATGCAGCCCTCCGATTCAAATCATTGAGCTGCGCGTTCAGCTCCTCCATCGCCTGGGCATATTGCTCGGCATTGGGCGCGGCGCCATGCCAGTTCACATTATTTTCCATGAATGATACGCCCTTGCCCTTGACACTCTTCATGATGATGGCCGTAGGCTTGCCGTTGAACCGCATTGCCTGATCGAACGCAGCTTCGATCCGGTCAAAGTCATGCGCGTCGATTTCGATGATATTCCAGCCGAACGCCGCGAATTTTTCCGGGATCGGGTAGGGCGAGTTGACCTCCTCGAGGGTGCCGTCGATCTGGAGGTTGTTGTTGTCCACAACGGCGACGAGATGGTCGAGGCCCTTTGCCGCTGCGAACATGGCGGCCTCCCAGACCTGTCCCTCCTGCAGCTCGCCGTCGCCCAAAAGCGCGTAGGTCGCCAGGGATTTCCCCGCGAGTTTCGCACCCAACGCCATGCCTACGGCTGCCGATATCCCCTGCCCCAGTGAGCCCGTGCTCATGTCCACGCCGGGGCACATCCTCATGCTGGGGTGCCCCTGCAGCCGGGAGCCGGGCTTGCGCAGGGTTTTTAGCGTCTCGACCGGAAAGTATCCCCGGTGCGCCAGGGTGGCGTACAGCACCGGCGCGGCGTGGCCCTTGCTGAGCACAAAGCGGTCGCGGTCTTCCCACGCGGGCCGCTCGGGGTCGATGTTCATCCGCTCAAAATAAAGATATGTCATGAGCTCCGCGGCCGAAAGCGAGCCGCCGGGATGCCCGGCCTTCGCGTTGTACACGCCCTCGATCACGCCCATGCGGATGCCGCAGGCCAGGCGCTGTAGTTCCAGTTTGCGGGTTTGGTCCATTGGGTGTCCTCCTATAATATATGTTGCTCTATTTTATTCATAAACGCCTGGAAATAATCCGGCAGTTCAGATGCAAGCTCGAGATATTCCCCGGTGCGCGGATGGCGGAAGCCGATCAGCGCGGCGTGCAGGCATTGGCCGTTCAGGCCTTTCGCCGGCGGCCGCGGTCCGTACACCGGGTCCCCCGCCACGGGATGATGGATATGCGCCATGTGCACGCGGATTTGGTGCGTGCGCCCGGTTTCCAGCCGTAAACGCAACAACGCAAACCGCTCCAATTGCCGCTCCAGAACATAATGCGTGCGCGCGGACTTGGAGTTTTGTTGTGTCACGGCCATCTTTTTGCGATCCTTCGGGCTGCGGCCAATGGGCGCGTCGATGGTCCCTTCCGGTTCTTTTAATATCCCATGCACGACGGCCCTGTATTCGCGTGTGAAGGTATGCTCTTCGATTTGCCGCGCCAAATTGATGTGGGCGAAATCATTCTTTGCTACGATCAGCAAGCCGCTGGTGTCTTTATCGATCCGGTGCACGATGCCGGGTCTGATAATACCATTGATACCCGAAAGCTGCCCCGCGCAATGATACAGCAGCGCGTTGACCAGCGTATGCTCGTAATTCCCCGGCGCGGGGTGCACGACCATGCCCTGGGGCTTGTTGACCACCAGCAGGTCTTCGTCCTCATAACGCACATCCAGCGGGATTTTTTCCGGCTGTGCCGCAAGCATTTTGGGTTCTTCTAAAAAGCATAGAAGCTCGCTGCCCTCTTGTAATACGGCGCTTTTTTT
>Ga0123353_10017240_pt1 | contig 10604 bp, 9 predicted proteins | sample TergutLab28metaG_3_FD_92763 | JGI IMG/M metagenome (GOLD analysis project Ga0123353, IMG submission 92763) | Labiotermes labralis P3 segment gut microbial communities from Petit-Saut dam, French Guiana - Lab288 P3 | ecosystem: Host-associated > Arthropoda: Insects > Digestive system > Gut ... | reverse complement strand
GGAGAAGTGTGTGGAGTCCCAAGGGAACTACTTTGAGGGTGATTAGGTGTCCAACGCTCCAAGTAAGCCAGTTTCTTTTTCCCGGCCAAAGGTCGGATACTTTTCTAACAGACCTCGTATGAATGTGATAATGAACCTTCAGGTTCTATAAAATGCATGTAATTTCTTGACTAGCTGAAAACCAGTTAGCTGCTCAAGAAGCCCTCTGTTCCATGGAGTAAGTAAGTGGTGTTCTGTCTTAACGTTATTGGCCTGTCACAACACATTCTTTGTATGTACATTTTTAGTTACAGCACAGGCATAAATTTGTTTTAAGAGCCTTGTTTACATTTAATAATTTCACTGAACAGCAGTAAAAATTGGTTTGTGTACAAAAAAATTTGTAAAATACCATCTTTGCACACTGGAGGACTGATCCTTCACTTCATTTTTACATTATTATTTCCAACGTTGTGGTCTATTAATACACCACTGCTAAGCGAATCATAAAAAAGAAACATTGGAAATTACTGGACACCTAACAGCTTTAATATAGGAGTACAGTACGTACATTCAAACGTTGTAAACATTATAAGCCTTTATAAGTGAAATTAGAAACTAGATCACTAAGAGTTTTTCACTTGTTGATCTGATTTTATTTATAAACACATTTCAATGCAGACATTTAAAGAATTTATGCCACCAGTAACTTCCAGTGTTCCTTGTATATGAGATCCCTGAAGATGGGTGTATTATACACCAAAAAATGTTGAACATAGTGTAAAAATGTAAATGAAGGACCAGTGTATCATCCAGTATGCTAATATGGTGTTTTATTGAGTACTGTTATAAGTCTACACATGGTGAATATTGAAAAAGTTTAACCCCTCAAAGTTGCTGGAGTTCCAACCACTTCCCAGGATGGTGGGTGTTAATTTACAGTAACCTTAGATCCATTCATATCCATACAGTGCACTAAGGCCAGTAATGAGGGGTTAAAAAATTAAGTATAACTTTGGACATTTCCATGATTACATGCTGAAGCATCATACACCAATGAAAGATAAAGAATGTTGAGTACCTGTGCATGCCATGAAGGCATATGGGGGAGTGAAAACTTCATGTCCTACCTGTTTTATTCTTGGGAAAGTGGCCCCAGTACTCTCTGCACATGGTCCTGGGTGATGGTTCAGGGCTGCTCTGGAGATTTTGGAGAAGACAAATATTTCTTGCTCTTGCTACAAATGAACAAATGTTTTGTTCTTTCAAGTTTAGTGAACAACCAAAAACTTTGAACTGATCAAATGCCACCACTGCTGACACTAAATATTCATAGTTGTTTTAACATATGTATACCACCCAACCAAGTGATAATAAGAAAAATGTGCCAGTTAACAAACCAATTGCCATCAACTTTCATTTATTAAACACAGACAGCAACACATTTTAACCAGATTACATATCCATCATACTTACTTTTATTCATTAAAAGACCATTAATCAGGGTTTCACAGTTTATGTCTTTATACACATAAATATGCATAACACTCAGATTGGTTCAATTTTAAAAGGAAAAATCTTGCAAATGAAACTATTAAAATTGACTTACATGTATAATTTGGACTATCAAACATAATTTAAATAAGATACCACTATTCAAAATTCTAGGATAGGGTATGTCAGGTGAGAACATTATGAATGTGAGCCAACAGCAGAGGAAGTCTGCAGTCCCTCTCCCCAATTCCAGTGGCCCTGACATACTACAAAGTAACAAGGAAAGTGATTAAGTATACCTAAACTACCTTTCAGCCTTTCTGAATGCTTGTAGTAATCACAAAGGATGCACTTATTTAAATGCAAGTATCTGACTCCAAGAGCTCAATTTTGCTGAACAAAAAGCATTACTGTTTAACTGTTTTATACTATGTTTCTGACCATATATTCCACATTTAAGTGACATTTATTAATCAAACACCCATTGCATCATACTGGCTCAATAGTACTGCAATGAAGCAATGAATGAACTTACATCTCAGGGTGGGCAGCCATGCCATCTCTTCATTTCCATTCTTTTATTGGAGAGTACAGAATATAGACTGCATATGTTCCAGAGGTATATAATCTCATTTCTGAGATACAGGGAATGTTGCTTAAAAGCTCCTTTTTTTTCCAAGTGTTAATGAGAATTGAGGAGAATATTTGAACCTAGGAAGGACGAGGTAATGGGAGAATGGAGGAGATTACATAATGAGGAGCTAAATGATTTGTACTCCACACCCAATATTGTGCGGGTGATAAAATCAAGAAGAACGAGATGAGCTGGGCATGTGGCATGTATGGGTGAGGAGAGGGGGGTATATAGGGTCTTGGTGGGGAAACCGGAGGAAAAGAGACCACTGGGGAGACCTAGGCGTAGATGGGTGGATAATATTTGGATGGATCTCCAGGAGGTGGGATGTGGGTATATGGACTGGATTGGGCTGGCAGGATAGAGACAGGTGGCGGACGCTTGTGAAAGCGGTAATGAACCTTCGGGTTCCGTGAAATGCAGGGAAGGAGTTTCTTGACTAGCTGCAAACCAGTCAGCTGCTCAAGAAGGACTCTGCACAATGAAGTAAGTAAGTAATGAGAATTCAAGCAAACCCAGCACACCAACTACTAAAACGAGGCCCAATCCCAAGCAGAGGTGTGTGTTCTTTTTACAATTGCAAGGGCATACTTATTTTAATGCATTCCATATTCTGTGCAGAAATTTGTATAATGTGTATGAAGAACCAACAAAATTCACTTAATTCCACTGATGTATTTTGACTGTGATTGGTGAAAATATCACAATAAAAATACATCAGTGGAATAAGTGCATTTTGTTGTTTCTTGATACACATTATAAGGGCATACTTATTCAGATGGAACCAAAGATTGATACATTAATTTATAAAACTGTAATACTGTATATAATAAAAACATTTTCTACTTATCTTACTAAAACATTTATCACTAGTGGTATACACTGACTGGTACAAACAAAATGATTTTTGCTACTTAGTTTTGCTGTTTTTAGTATTTAAGGGCACTGGTATTTTGGCTAAGAAAAGTCAGCACACTAATTAATCCCTCAACCTTCAGATGAATGTTTATTGAAAGAAATGTTTTTGCAACAAATTTCTTGAGGTACAAAAACAATGCCATGAGCATGAGGAGGGTATACTGACAAAATCACACAGACATGATTCAACATGATGTAAAGCAGTGTTTCTCAGCTACATGTCCACAAGTGTGTACATTCTTCGGAGAAGAATAAACTTTAGTACTTTCAATTTCTCTGATGTTAATTTCATTGCCAGTACTGTTACAAAAATTTCTGTTTCATCATAAATTATTACATTGACTCAATAACGGATTTTACATTTTAAATACATTTTATTTGTAAATATTCCAACTTAAATGTTATCACAAATTGTTTCTTTGGGGTCTGCACAATGAAGTAATTTTTAGGATCCCAAGTAAAGGATTAGTGTGACTTTGTAAGGGGTCTTTGGTTCCAGGAAGGCTGACAGACACTGATGTACAGCATCTCTGGTTGCCTCTTTCTCATTGTAGAAATGCAAGCATTACAGTATGTTCCCTTCACAGTGACAAGTAAGCCAGTACATAGTTTTCCAGGGTTTCCGTGTTTAAATAATGAACATGATACACATGAAAAGGTCCATAAGTGTGGTGGTAATTTTTAAATACAGGCGGACCCCCATATCCACAGGTAATTCGTTCCAAGACCTATCACGGTTACGGGAAACCGCGGATAATACTGAACACTATATATAACGTGATATTCATTTACCTTACATAAATACAGTAAAGTTTGACACATTACGCGCAGAACGACATTATCAACATTAAATAAAGTAATAACAAAGTGCACTGTACACTACATTGTACATTTACAGTGTACTTTCTCTCTCTCTCATACATATGAAAGTAAGGGACTCTGAGGTTTTAGCCTAATCCTCAAGAGACAAAACAGCAATGAAAAAAATACAGTATCTGTACTGTACAGTATCATGTACAGTTTCAAGGGATGACAGGACAATAAAAACCATGCTTTTCCATTGATAAAAACATGTGTTATTTTTACACATTTTACAATTAAAATCGTATGTACCTGTACATAACCTGTAATAAAATTTTATTTGTTAAAAAATATCTTAGCCTATTGTGGGTATTCACTGACTTCTCCACTCTTCGTGCTGTCTGAACACAAACACTGTGATAACCCGGCAACTAATTCAAACAGCGAGAACGCTAGAAGCAGAGTAGTAGCAAGTTTGCAGGGAAGCGTGGGTATGGGGACAAAGGAAGATGAGTTAAGTACTGGGCGCATTTGGGCTGCTGGATTTCACCATGTTATGGCCCATTCTCACTTGGTGCACGTTTTGAAACTTAGGACCGTTTATTTCTTTAATTTTCCAAATACTTACCGGTCCGCAGTATGCTGCAGATAACTGTAACCATGGATATGGGGGTCCGCCTGCATCCTGTACATGAAGAAGAGATGCCCACCATTTGCTTGCATGGCAGCCTATTGCAATTATAGTGGGAGACACCAACACCAACAGTACTTGACCATCTAATTTCTTCATATAATATGTTACAAGTAACTTGTTACATCTCTATAAGCTTAGTTTCTTCACAGCCGTCTTTGGCCAAAAACATACCCATATCTTAGGAGACCAACAGTATTTAAAATTTCCTGCATTAATACTTAATCAGACTCAAGTTTCCCTTCAGTAACGATTCCTGGAACACTTTCTAGCAGATACAAATTACATGTAGTGCTGATCCATCCTATAGTGATGCTACAAAATATTTCTTCACTGGTTGGTTCTGAACAAAGAATTATATTAGATAAGCCCCCAGTTTATGGTCCCAAAAAAACACTACAGTTCTTCCTTTTCTAGCACAGGTACAGGATCATCTGAGTGCCCGGTATCAGAAGGTGCATTTGATGTATTAGAATTATCTCTGGACTGTTTATCTTCTTTCTTGCCTTTCTTCTTTTTGAGGGGTTTTGGTTTTTCTTCTTTAGACAGCAAGGATGGAAATGGTTCATCAAGACAGTTATCACTCTCCCCCTTTAGAGCTTTCTCTGAACATAAGAACTGTTTCAGAGGAACTTCTCCCTGGTAAGAGAAATACCAGTCTTCTATGGTGTGTTCATTTTCTTCTAGCAGTGACTCACACTAAAATACAGAATATCATATGTTAAACACGCATAACATGTGACCAGAAAATGGGTGGCACTTTTGATTATCCAAGGTCCTGCTAATTCTGTTCTCTTGTAACTACTGCCCCAACCCACTTCCATCCCATTATGACTCATTCCACATGAAGCCATGTTTCTATGCAGGTGCTCTATAAACTTTTCAGAGACTAAAACCTCTCTGATCAGATACTCTAATTACTGTATGCATACAATTAATAATAAACCTCTACATAAAAATGGTAAACCAGCTGTGCTTAGTTACCTAAGATTCCCATTATATGGGGCAATCATAGTCATATTTATGTCGGATAATCAAGGACCGACACATGTTCATTAAGAGGAGAGGCATATGGGGTGACCTGCATCTCTTAAAACCTTTCCTACTTTAAACCAACCTCACCTGTTAGTATACAGACTCTGGCAAACATGGCAGACTGAATATTGTAACACAGGCGTTGTACGGGTCATGTTCACTTGTGGTTTGTACTTATTAATCTGAATTACCATTTTATGTGAAAAGTGTGAATATTTCTAAAGCTATATGCAGAAGTCAATTTTTGGAACCAAATTTAGAGAAATTCATGTACAAATTGTCAAATATTCAAATAAACTGAGAGCACATTAAATTCAAGGAGTGTTCGATATAATTTGGTCCAGAATCATATGTATTCCTATCTGGTATCTAAAAATCTAAAGATTAAAAAGATTAAAATATACAAAATTAGTTTCTGCCATTTGTTTTGAATGGATGTGAAACTTTATCTCTCACAGATGACAAGCACAGTATATGTGTATCTGAAGCGATGGTGCTAAGGAAGACATTTGGACCTAAGAGACAGGAAGTTAACAAAAATGCACAATGAGGAGCTTCATGATTTGTACTCATTATACATTAGGCTGAACAAATCAAAGTGAATGAGCTAAGTGGAGTACATGGAACAAAGGAGGGAAAAGAGGAATAATTACGGAGTTATGGTGGTAATTCCTGAAGAGACTGCTTTGAAGAACTAGGCAGAGTTAGAAGGATAATACTAAAATATATCTTAAACACAGTGGATTCATCTGGCTCAGAAAAGCGACCAGTGACATGCCCTTGTGAGCATGCTTATGAACTTCAGGATTCCACAAAATGTCTGGTATTTCTTTACTAGCTCAGGAAGTATTAGCTTTCTGAGGAGTCTGCTTCATGGAGTACTTACTGTACTTTCACATGAAACTGGTAACTGTCATTGCTCTGTACATAACAGCATTGTGGGCATCCCGTGTTGTAACAATGTAGGAGATTTTCTCAGCCTCCACTGGCTGCATGAATGACTTAATAACATCTGGTGTTGGTACCTGCTTTATCTGTTTTCTTCACCTTTTGGAGATGGATTTAAATGCCAATGGTATCTCATGATGGTCTGAGTTTTTCCAGCTTGGCATGGACATTTAAACTGCTACCAAGTAACTACACAGAGACCAGCATATGGCATGCTAGGACATTTGTCAGTACATTTTATAGACCAGCACATGGTCTTGTAGCATGGTGAAGGTTAATAGCACCACTACAGGTTCTGATCATTTTATATACCACTATAAAAAGTGTATGACACAATGGCAAATGTGCCAAGCTACGTACATAAAAACTTCACTCGGAAGCCTCAATCTTATATTGAAACATAAGCTCAAGGAATTAACAGTGCAGGTTCACTCAGTTTCCACAAAAATTTAGATTGTATGATCAACAGTTCTACTGGGATTCATTAATCAACAGTCAATGTTAACTGATGTTCTTGCAATGCATAAACCGTACTTATTAGCAGTGTAATATAACACTTCAGTATCACTTTAGACAGGTTTATCAGATACAGTTGTTTAATTTTGAATAGAAACACAGACAGTAGTACATTTAATTTCCATAGTTATATGCGGTGCATACGGACCATCGATTCTCCCAAGTTGATGAACTGCCACTAACTGGCAGCACATTCTAGACACAAAGCCACACTGACTGTTTAGGCAGGTACATACAGCATGGTGGGTAGATAAGACCTAACATGTAATGCCAACTACTGAAATAAAAAGTAACACATAATTTTGTAGTAGGACACAACAAAATGTAACTTCATACATGACACAGGTGAATCCACACACTGCCCATTTGCAGAACTTATTCCTTTATTTCTGATATTTCAAAGGCCATCTCACCTTTGAGTCTACAGACTTCTGATATATGATATGACTATAAACATGACCGGCATTGTGGATGCTGTCCATCAGTGGTGGCAGTGGTGGTGGTGGTGGTGTGACATTATTTTATCTGGCTTCACAGTTCTTGTTACACGCATACAATTCCATGGTAGTGATCACTACTTAATCAGTTTGCCACGTTTGGTGTTGATGTGCTTTGGTTAAATGGCTTTTTGTTAATACTATACTTTGCACTCACCATATTTAAAGGTGATGGAAATAGTTTGTGTCAGCTGACAGATGCATGTCTCATCTAACAAACTTTGGCTGGCGAGACTGAAAATGCTACATTCTGAATGCTTTATTTCACCTTCAGTGCAAAGATTATTACCACACACTTTAACATGCAATACAGGCAAAACTGAGTGGTGAACAGGGAGGCCACATTCCTGTGATTATTCTGCTACCAAAAGCATGCTGTACAAATTGCATAGAAACGTTTGTGGTATGAGATGTTGCGCTGTTCTGCTACAAATAAGTAACGGTTCTTGCATAGTCATAAAAGTAGTCAAAAAATAGTGTCAAAACATTTCTTACATACTTATGGTGTGAGAAAAGATACGGGCACAGTCTGCAGTCCCAACTGCACTCAAAGTAACCCACAAACCACCCACAACATTGCATAACAACACTTTATGGATTAACATGGGATTTCCTGCAGATGAGTACCTGTTACTCTCTGTGTTCATTTATCCACTAAGACGAAACCAACCTCTCTGAAAACAGAGAAGTGATATATTTTCTCAGCATGCACTCCCTGAAGGTAGCAGTTCAGTCTTGCTTCACCCACTGCATCACAGATTGCAAACACTTGTGTTGTATGGGTTAGGATGCAATAGTTTTCTTGCAATTGATGCTGATAATACAGGCATGGCCATTTTTGTACAAGTAGGTGAGATAACTATCTTGGAGTTACCTCAAATCTAGCACCATTCTGTCCAGTCTTTCCTCAGTCAGAACATCAACTACTGGTTGTCTTACAGACCAAACCTTCCCATATCCTTATAAAATATCTTCCTGTGTGAACCAGTACATCAAGAAATTTTTGTCTTAATTTATGACACTAAGAAATGTATTTATAGTGAATGTATTGTAACACATGCTTTTTCAACAGAATCCTCAGAGCAACTGCGAATGTAGCACAAGTACCTCACAGTTGCTTGGATTAATAGTATGGGAACAAGCCACAAAGCAGCCTTGGTGCACAGCATAACTGATCTGAGAGGAACAGCCTAGCAACTGGTGTCAGGTAAAAGAAAGTAGTATTAGGACCAGCAGTAATACCACATTACTCGAATGCTGCAAGATGAGGTTCTTTCTTTAAATATGGTGCCAAAATACATGAGGTTGTCTTAAATTCGCATATGAAGTGCTGAACTGGACCAAACCAAACCAGACTGCTCTGAACTGAACCATGTGGAACCAAACCAAGGCTTGGATCGACAAACTGTCATGAGCAGATAAAAGAGAGAACACAGTATAATTAAGTTAGCTGATACAATATTCCTTTTTTTTTTAATTTGACCATGTCAAATTAAAAAAAAAAACCTGATGTTTTGGAAGCCAGCTCTGTTTCAGTCTTCAGGCAAGGAAAGCACCTAGATTGATGGACACCTTAGAACATACTAGTCTGTCATTAGGCACCATAAAAACAGTGAACTTGTTATGATATACACCTGGGAATAGATCCAGTCCCCAGGTACTAATGGGAAAATGTCTATTGAAAAATTAAAAATTACCTACCAGCCTCAAAACTAAAACCTGGAACAATCCATAAATTAAAAACCATAAAAACAGCCATGAAATGAAACTGATCTGACCATACACACAATACAAATAACCAGAACACATGTACTTAAAATTCTTTAAACCACTGAAACCAACTGTCGAGAAACTGTGAATCTTCTTGGGCTCAAGTACACGTTTATAAACCATAAAATATAAATGCATTATTTAGCTAGTGTCGATCATAATGGCATGGCAATGCAACTCACCAGAAATGAATCTGACAGGTTTTAAGAGGTGCTGTGTATTCAATGCAATTAACAGAACTGACGATATGTGGAATGAAAGTGAATAACAGGAAGGGTAAGATACAGGTGAGTGTGAGGAAGATGAAGGTACTGACTGTGAAGATGAAGACCATGACACTAATTGGTACAAACAGATGGAACGGGACATGCCATGTGTATTAATTGTATGTAATTAATAGCAACATATTTCTTTTAAACAATCAAATTTTTAAACACATTTTCCCTTGGCAGACATGTTCACTTTGCGAGTGGTCTTAGAGTTGTCTTGCATTCAGGTAAATACAGTGGCGGCAGCAGCAGCAGCAGCAGCACCACAACCACCACCAATGATGATGATGATATGATAAAGTGGAAAAGCTCCAAAACACTAATCATGTTTACCTTACGCTCTTCTCTCACTCTGGATAATGAATACTGCCAATTTACATTCTGCCCTCAACTCAGACTCTGTTTACTCTCAAAACAACAACAACTTATCAAAATTCACCCAGTGCTGTAGCTGATATTCAAGCAATATTACCTGAGTCTTCATGTTTGTGATTTCAGCTGAGGGTTTGTCCCATAACTCATACGGAATCCCCAACTCCACCTTCACACCTTTATCACTGAAAGTAATGCCAGTACCATAGAAATAAATAAATCTTGCGTAATGATGATTTGGTCACAATCAGCACATAGAAGCATAGCACAATCAAAAACCTAACACGACTTTCATGTTAAGGTCCTTAAATGTGAGATGCACAATTTTGTTTTACAACATATACCTTGGGTATTTCTGTATGATATAGAAAATAAAATGACAACCGCACAAAATATTAATTACAAAATGTTTATCATGGATTATTCATGGACAACTGAAAGCTCCTCACCTGTTTAAAACAAGAAGGAATTTTTAGTATCGCCCTATATTATTTCATTATTTTATACAAAAGAAAGTTTCATGCATACTACATTGACTGCAATGAACAGTAAAGTAAATTTTATTTTCTTATTCTCTTTGAGTCTATTTGGGAGTGGCAGTTACTTATACTTACTTACTCCATGGAGAAGAGTCCTTCTTGAGAGGCCAACCGGTTTTCAGCCAGTCAAGAAATTCCCTG
>Ga0123353_10017238_pt1 | contig 10604 bp, 6 predicted proteins | sample TergutLab28metaG_3_FD_92763 | JGI IMG/M metagenome (GOLD analysis project Ga0123353, IMG submission 92763) | Labiotermes labralis P3 segment gut microbial communities from Petit-Saut dam, French Guiana - Lab288 P3 | ecosystem: Host-associated > Arthropoda: Insects > Digestive system > Gut ... | reverse complement strand
TGGGAGAAGTGTGTGGAGTCCCAAGGGAACTACTTTGAGGGTGATTAGGTGTCCAACGCTCCAAGTAAGCCAGTTTCTTTTTCCCGGCCAAAGGTCGGATACTTTTCTAACAGACCTCGTACTGTACTTCAAAAAATCGTAACTCCTAAACCATTGTGAATTGGGCCCAAGTGTATATTACATTTTTGATTCAGTCAGCTCTGGAATTAAATCTCGAAATATTGACGTTAGTTCCTGCAACACCCTGTATAAGATCTGCACTCTTCTGGGATGTTACACATTATATAATTGTAATTACTTACCAATGTTTCAGGATGACCTGTTGGTCCTGTCCTTGAGGTGGGACCAATAGACTGTCTCAAAAAATCAGTAAAGAATTATCGCTAGACCCTGTAATATCACAAAAGAGCACAGATCACATCTGTGTTGCGGCGGAAGCCTGAAATCATGTACAGATCTATATAGATACAGCTTATGGAACTATTGTATGACATAATTTTATTTTCTGTCAACTGTATGCCACCCAGCCTCCTATTCCTTGGGTAACAGGAGCTCTGTTGCAAGCAGCTGAGCCATTCAGACATGCTGAGTACTCACATGTCTATAGTGCCAGGGCTAAGAATGAGTAGAGCTGAACCTCCATTCTCTCCCTCCCTCCCCAGTGCCCTCATGGCATGCACATAATACCTTTACTTTTACATTTATGGCAGCCATATGATTGTGAAGTTCAGTACATTAATTGTGTGGATATTAGCCATTGCTGATTCAGTTGTGATAATTCACAGATTCATGCCATTTTTCATTTCACTGCATATGTATATCCCTTGCATTTATATGTAGTTTGTAATTCCCATTAACTTCTAAAATAAAAAAAAGTTAGTTTTGTTTAGAAGTTTACCAGAATATTCTCTCCGTAATAGAAAGAACATTTTCTCTTATGACACTGAAAAATACAGAAGTTTTTCTCATTTAATCAGTAGAATATACACATTTTCCTTTTTAATTGCCTTTATATATATGAATGCCTCTTTAGGTATCACATCTCTTATGAAGTTGGTTCTTTGTTCTGTATCAGATGGTAGGGTGATATGTTAGATCACACACACACACAAATTCATTGCAGCTTGGATTCAGGTTGAAAATGGTGGGCCAAGGTTTCATCCCCCATGATAATTTGTGTCAAATAACCTGTCAGAGCAAAAGATTAGTGGTGATTGCTTTCCTTGACTTTTTGCATAATTGGCGAAAGCATGTGCAGCCCAGCAAAGTACTTTGAACATCACACCATGTGACACAGCATACACTGCATCTCTCCAGGGGGTTAATCCATTAAGTCTTGGAGCATATGAATACCGTCAATAACTGGCCATGCGTACATGTTATTGAGGTGAATGGTATTTACTTTGCAGATCATTTTCCTCTCCTGGTCGAACTGGAAATGACGCCCACGGTGCCTGCCTCTTCCAATGGATTGATTTCACGAAGGTAGCAGCAGGCAAGGGTGCTCCAAGGCAGCACTGGAAACAGGAAGCATGCTCGCAACCCCAGAGACTGAGTTGAGTTCATTGAGCACCAACCATGCACACTGAGGCAGCTTTAATTTCATCTTTCAACCCTAAATGGGCTGCATTCAGAAAACTTCTGTTTTTGACATGGATTCTTTCCATTTTGTTGATCCAAAACCATGGAAAGTAGTTCTGGACATGTTACATACCAATGCTACATCAGAGTGTTGTTATATTTTGTGCTGCTCCCTCCTTTCCACAACATTTCCATTATTTCAGGTGAATGAAAGTTGCGTATTGTTTGTTGAATGTGCAATATTGGCAGCTTGGGGGAGTAAAAGAATATTGGTTATTTAAAATTACCAGTAATGTTGATTATTAGGAATTAATTTTTAACTTTGCTTACAAGTAAAGTACATATATGTCTTCAGTTGAGCAGCAGTGTAACATTTTATATATTTGATGAATCTCTGTACTGTAAAAATGGCAAACTTCATTGAATCTAGTTGATTACTGCAGTTTCTGAATCCATGCAGCCTTACTCATCCTTCATTGAAAATCAGTGTAATATGACACATCAAATGTGATGGACAGTTTTTTTAAGAAAAAAATATGTATTTAAACACATAATTATACTATTAATTAAACTGCTAGGTGATTGATGGAGTGGTTGAGTCAGCAGAATTTTGGGAAAGGAATGAAGGTGCATAGAAGGTCTTTATCAATTGGAATCCTTGTTGCTCAGTATAAGTGGTATCAGTGAGGGTACTGAATTTTAAATGTAAGATGTAAAGAAAGATTATGAATTTATAGACTTAGGTGTATTAAAGGAGCCTGATAAGATATAAAAAACATAAAGTGTTGATAATTATAATTTTGCACATTGCCAGTAGCAATATTAAAACAGTGTGATGACATTACATATGTCAAAAATTAAAATGATTATGTCTGTGAATTTACTGTGTATGATACTATGGTTAGTGGAGCATATATCACTTGCCATTGAAATGACTTTGGTCAGGGGAGTACTGGCAGGAATTAAGATAATTCAAATTATAATACAGTGTTAGCATTCTCCGTAAGCAGTTCAGTTTGCAGAAATCTTGTTTGCCATCATTCATTTGTACTCTTTCCTATAGCATATTTATAAAACTTTAATTTTGGTAACAGTGGTTCAGTTCTGGGGGATGCATACTCACTTTTTGTTAGTCTGTATTTTTGTCACCAGCTTTAATCAGGGATAACCTGTGCATTATGCATGTTCTTCATGAGTTATGTGTTTTTTGGGGTCCAAATGTAAGTTTTTATGTCATAATGTTGCTGTGTATTTAAAACTTAAACTCTCCACAGGGATCAACCAAGATAGTAGCTGATTATAAGCTTGCAGTATCAGCTTCATGCCGTGGCATTGTGTTTTTCAACCTGAATCATTCATTTGTAACTGAGCCCTCTCATGTGTTAAAGACCACATGTTTAAGTTCTATTGTGAAAGTTAAGGAAGATGTCTGACTCATAAAATAATTTTTATGGCTTTTCATAACACTCTTCACCTGTTTCCTTGTCTTGTGACACAGAGTTGATTGAAGATAATATGCGTTTTGAAACATGTGTTGTGAATTGTTACAGAAATTTAGTGAAACTTGATTTTTGTAATTCCTTCATTATTTCAAACTGGTATTCCGAGTGCTCCTTATTTCTGTATGAATATCCTTCACAGTTTCAAAAGCTCATCTGTTAGTTTTGCCTTATTTCTTATGGATGACTGTGACATGTCAAGGAAGCAGGAGAACTGTGGACTAAAACTTTGGTTTGGGAACTTGGAAAGATCACCTTTTTGTTCATTGCTAAGGCACAGGAATGACTGTTGTTCTTAATGAAAGGAGGTGCATCTGTTCTGACCTTGGTCTTGGTGAAATCTTGTAGAGTGTTTCTCCACTTTGCTTCAGGATTGAAATTCTGACTATATTGAGGCCACTTAAAGGAGCCCCATGGATTGTGGGGATGGCTATGCATAAGACTTCCCCTTGTGTGCCTGCCATTGTATTCCCCTCCAGCCACCATGCACTTGTGTCAGCCACCCTAAAGCACTTATCACTAATGAAAGTTATTACACTTTTTGAGCAGAATGTCTACACAGCTATATATGATTAGAGAAGAGTGCACCGGAGGGTGAAGTGCATTGCATTGAAGGAGTTGTGTAAGAGTGATTGATCTGTAGGGTCTCACTGTGGTCTTAGTATAGACGGTGTTTCAAAGAGTGTCACTTACTGACACTGAAGTATGTTTGTGTAAAACATAAAGACTTCTACTGAACTTTCTGTAATCCTAATGTAGTAGAACACTTTTCTTACGTTTTCCAAAATATGTCCTTGTATAGTTGTAAATTTTGTGTTTCCAGCATTTATGGTAATAGATAGATGTGAAAGAGTCTCCAGCATTGTACTTTAATATAAATTGGGATGAAAATGCAGTGCATTTAAATTTTTATTGAATGACGATTGGTTGTACACTGCCATTAATGTATGACAGCAATCAGGAAGAGCCAGTTTGAAACACATTTTCAAATGCTGTGGTACACACTACTGTCATCTTCGTCGTCATCATCATCATCATCATCATTCATAATCAGTTATCATCACTTCTGCCACCACTGCTGCTGCTGCTGCTGCTGCTGTTACTATTATTGCTGTTATAGCATGTCTGATTTTAATATTATTGGTATATGGCTCCATGCAGTGGCCCATTGCCTCTGCATTTGCAGGCAAACTTCACATAGTATCTAAAACATTAAATGCACTGTTGAATTTTCTTTATCTTACATTTTTTCATTATGTGGATACACAGTCATATGTTTCATAGATTAATATATTAGAGTATAATACTGTTCTGATATAGTGGGCAGACATCTTTGGGTTCGATCTCATATCCTCAAAATTTACAATGTTGCTGTACCCAAAATAATTACGTTCCATTGTAGACATTAGTTTGGAATAAGTATCAGCTGAGATGATTTGAAGTCCGTGCTGTTATGAAAAAGTAAGCCTTTATCCATGTCTTGTGTCAGACCAGGAGGCATAATTTTTTCATTATTAAACACTTTTTTGTAATATGTCTATAGTTTTCCACACAGTTTTATAAATTGTTTAAAAATTTAAAAGTGTTGTTTGAGTCTGTCTGAACTGCACACTGTTGACCTTTCTCATGCCTGTTGATGTGCAGGGAGTACATCTGCATATCTGGAGGAACTTTTAATTGAATGCATAAAGATAGTTATGGTTTGGGGTTTTTAAGTGTTTACCTGCTGAAAAATACCCCTTGGAGTCAGAGAGTAAAACATTTGATTAGTGTCTGTGTACAATGTGCACTAGTCATAATTGAAAATGTGACATTCAAGTGACCTAGACATGTCTCCAGATTAATGAGAAAATGTACTGTGAGAATAAAATACATTATTATAGGTTTTCTAACCTGTAATGAAAATTCTGTGTCAGAGCACATAGTTCATGTACATGTTAGGAAGGGTACAATGTTTTTGGGCAACCAGTCCAATAAGTACTCATATCATGCAGTCTTTCTTTCACTTTCTCTTGAAATACAAAACAAATTTGATTTTTAATTAAGTACTGATCAGCTTATGCCTAATGCAGGTATTGAAAAGAGCAATGGGATGTATTCTTTGGAAGTGTTCAGTGTATTTATCATTATTGGTATTCATGTTATCATTTATGTTCACATACTAACTAGTCTCAAACTTGAGATTACATCATGGTGGAATTTATATATTTGTGATTAATTTTGAATTTATTCAGATGGTTATGAAATGCTTATATCTGTGTCTTTTTGTGTATGAATATTTTTAATCTATGAAACTGTGATAATGTATCCAGTTTCTTTCATGTGGTACCAGTAATAGATTGGTATTTGGTCATATTTGGTCAGTACTGCAAACTCTGTGGTTAAAAGGTATAGAAATGAATTTGTGGAAAGAGTGTACTAAATAAGAATCATGTATTCTTTGATCTCAGTGGTTTTAGAAACAGTGTAGAAATGTTGGGGATGATTGCAATGATGTGTTACATTCTGTAAGGTAAGTAGGATGGTTATGCATACCATTTACTTAGATGCACACTAAAACAGTGGCAGAATATAACACAACAGTAGTTAGGTTCTCTGGTGTGTCAGATTTGCTGTATTCTGTGAACTGGTTTCATAAGTGCATACTATGTTGTGTTGTGTAAGAGTTATATATTTCCTTTAGGAAAAGGAATAAACTGAAGTGGGGTTTGGTATCACTGTGTGTGTGTGACTTTATGCACACTAGCATGCATGCATAAACAGTGACATAGTCTTGTGTATGGAACTGTGGATATGAATTTGTATTTAATATACAGTTTACTTAAGCTTCATTGGTCAAAGCCTCTTGCTTACCTTTAGTTGTTCTATGATATTTCTGTTACATGGCCAGTTACAGTATTCTGTGGTCAAATTATTAATGATCAAAATTTGATATCACTTTAACTTGAGATAAATTGGCTGGTTTAGAGGAAACATGCATTCATTAGGTGTGTTTTGTCTAGCAGATTGTCAATATTAATATGTTAGTGGATATGGTTTTAGTGTGGAATTTCATTCCTGTAGAAGATATCCTGGGAACTGACCAGATAAATGTTTTGTACAAGGAAATATTGTATTTTCAGTTACAGTTAATGAAATATCATGCAACAGGAAGAAACTGCATTAATATTTCTGGTTTTACAACTGTTAATACTTCATTAATGATTGACTTTATGGTAGTTACAATTAACCATCCCCACTTTGTATATGCAAATTTCAGTTGTGTGGCAGTCCCCTAGAAAACAGGAAATGTGTTATGTGGATTGCTTTTTTGGTCACATCACTGTGTAAAAAATTAGTGGTTAAACATTCAGAATCAGACCTTATTCCTGTACAGCAGTAAACCATACTGCACAATGTAGCCCCAATTTTTCCTGTAAAAACTTGATGTCTCTGTTCTTATGGGATATTTTATCATACCCCAGAAGGATGGAGACATCAATGATGCTGTTGCAGAATCCTGAAAAGTATAAACATCTTGTGTGTGAATGTTGAGATTCTTGTCTTCAGTGCATTAATGAATTAATTTATTTGACTGAATTGTAAGTTTTTTCTTCTATTCCATATATGGTGATATATAGTTCACTGGTAGGGATAATTATCTAATAGAACAGAATACAAATTTGTCTAAGGATTATTTTTGTGAGAAAAGAGAAGTAATGGTGACTTTTGTCCTTACATAACTTGTTTGCTTCTTATTATGATCGGTTTCTTGGCCCTAGATCATAGTTCACCACAATACTGAAGTTACTGAATTTAAATTTGCACACTTGATTTTTGTACTTAATATTGAGAAGTAACAGCAAAATCAAAAAATGCAGAACATAGATATTTAAAATAAGTATATGTAACATTTCATATAAAGAATCTTGAAAAGAATGTGTATGTTGTTAGAATGAAAGTGTTGTTTTTTTTAATTTTGCACTACTTTCGTTCGATTTTGGATGTTTAGCAGCTAACTTTAATTGATTAGGAAGTGGAATAGGGTCAATACAGTGGGGAGGAGGACTGAAGTTTTGTTGGCAGTATCTACTTTATGTACTTTAGTAATTTTCAAAGCTTATGAAACGAATATACTTTGAAGGGATAAATGAGTATTCAAGACTAATTAAGTAAGTGTTGTACTGAGGTGGTAACTAAAATTAATGAAGCCATTTTTAGTTAAAGTTATAGAATAGGGGATCTTATAAAATATAAAGATGACATGAAGGATTTGCCCAGTTTCTACCTTTCTGTAATTCTGCACAGGAATATTAGTGAATATAAAGTGCCAGTGTCTAGAATTGTCATGTATTTTGTGTTCACCCACAGTATTTATTTTATACTTTTGTGTACATAGACTTTTAAAATAAAACATATGTAACAGCACTCTGTATAATTCTGGTGCAAAAGTGTAACATTTTCTGAAGGGCATCCAGCTTTAAGCAGAATCTGTTCATAGAATATACTTGATCAGTCTTGTATTATATAATAAAATTCACTGCGTGTTAAAGCAGGTGTCAGTAATGACCTACAACTCTCATGTCATTACAAACTGTTTGAAATTCTTATCTAGAAATTTCCAGTTGTAAGCACCAGATAATTTGTTTAAGGCCGAAGCTTTCATGGTAATTAAATGCAGTAAACTGTCTTGAGGTACCAGCTACATCAGGTGGTTGACAGGCAAATAAACTAACATTTCTTCACCTTTCAAACACCTGATACAGCTGGTAGTCTGAGGTAGTCTTATTACAGTTTGAATTGTGTTCAGGTACAGGTATATTATGTTTTTGATCTAATTTACAGCATAATTAGTCTTGAGAGTCTGTACTTATATACTGTCAAATTTAGCACATGAAGATATTCATACTGCATTGCAGTAGAAATTCAGAATTACTTCGCTAGAGCAGCCTCATTCATCTCTTCAAGTAAGAACAACTGGTAAAAAGAAAACAGTAGCATGCATTTAACAACAAACTGATATTTGTATTGTTATAAGTGAGCTGCTGTTTTACAAGAATGTGTAGAGTATTCTCATTATAATGTGGGAAGTTTAGATGTTAGATTGTGTATCTTGGCTGATTTTACTTTCTTAGTACACTGAAATTCAGGTGCCAGAAAAAAATGGCATTTTCAGCTTTAAAAAAGGTTTCAGCTAGCTGGTTTGAATGTTTGTGTATTCCGTGATTATACAATCAATAATTTCTTTTGCCACAGCAGAGTTAGGTTCGTGTGTACCAATATATTATATTGAGAGCTGAGACTGCTGTCACAATGGTCATTATTAGAGTGTTCGTTTTGAAACAAAATCTGCAAGAAGTTGTGCCGCCATAATTTATATTACATGCAAGATTTGGGGTTTTCACAGTGGTAATGATGAAGATTCCATTCTTCTAGGGCATGATGGTGTGTAGATTTGTATACAGGCACCAGCAATGCACGAGACTATACTACAGTAAAGGCCGCATACTCCTTCAAAACACTGGAACTGTTACAACAATATACATGGTGTCATTCCCAGAAGACTGGAATCTTTATATTATCCTTCATGAAGAATTGGTCATATGTGTTAATATCAGATTTTAATAATTATTTTCAAAGGTCTTGTTGAGCATTATAAATGTTTGCAGTTGTGTAATTACGGTTACCGATTTTCGTATGCCTAGTAAAGTAAATTTTTTGTCAATACTTCCATAATTTCATGATTCTGTGTGGACTATTATAATAATTACTCATCACTGAAACTGGAACTTTGACCCTGTTGAACAGTTGTAAATAAAAATATTCATATGTACTGGGGTTCATCAAAGGCAGCAGTAGTAGTATAAGTCAAACCAGTTATGATTTTCATCATGTCATCATAGTCAGATGACACATGTTGCACATCACAGTTAAAGGTGACTCCAGTAAGGCCATAGTCATCAATATGGGCTTTTTGATGCACATTGGAAATTTATTGTGTAAAATTGTTGTGTATTTGATGTTGCAAGTTAATTTGTAATTCTGCTGTAGGTAACTTCATGTACACAGTCCAGAATTTCAATACACTGCCACCCAAGCCAGCTATGCAGCCTTGAATTATGTGATTTATTTGTATAGTGTGCAATAATCCATCCACTTAAAATTCTGTGCACCAGTGCTTCAAAACTGTTATTGTGACTAGTATGAACAAATCGTTACAGTAAGCATACAACTATGTCGACTAGTAAGTGCAAACTTACAGTGAAGCATAATTTTAAGCTGTAGAAGTATTTTTATTTTAGTAGGCCTTCATAGTCATTTATGTTTAGTTTTATACATATCATATGCTTAGTTTGTATAAATCACTGCATAACAGGAACTTAATTTCTGACATAACTAACAATTATGAGTAGTTAAATTGACATAGCAAATGACTTCTGCTGCATGCATGACCAAATTCTGTTGAGAACAATGTAAAGAATTTGTTACAAGTGATAACAGCAAGTTTATGTGGAATCATGTTAATATTGGATGTATTTAAATTTACGATGTTTGAAGTGATAATTTGTGCACATTTTTCCGAGATGTGTGCATGATATACAATTAATGAGTATTGCCATTGCCAGTTTGTCAAAAATAAATTCATCTGCTATACTATCTAGTGTGTGTTCTACAGAGTCTGTAGTTTGTTGTGAGTCTGGTTCCTGTATTGCATTATACAGCAAGCTCTCTGTATACCAGAGCAGGATAAGCCAATTATAGACTGCCTGTTTTCACCTGTACAGTATGAATAACATTAGTTCAAGGTGGCTTTTTGAAGTCCAAAACTTATGCTCTTGTGCCTGCCTTATGTCCTAAAAAATTGTTTTCGTACACGTGAAGAACTTGTTATCTCAAAATATTGTAGATATCGTGCCACATACTATGTCTTATTTTGATAGTGAATGAGGAGCAGCCGAGCAGGCAGACTAAAATTCTTGGCTTGTCACTTGTTCACCAATTAACGTATATGAGTACAAATATGCAGCAGATGTTTATTTACTTGTACTGAAATTATAACATGTAATCTCAGGCTGTAAATTATTCCGTTGAGCACAACCTGTGATGAAGGCATATCAACAAAGAAAAAGTATTGACAGTATAGCACAGAAGTTGCACTTAAAAGAGTGTGTTACATACCTCTAAATTATGAGTGCAGAGTTCTATTTACAATGAAAAGGGCACATAAACAAATCATCTATGCCCTTAATGACTGAAGCTGTTGTGTTAGCTTGTATTTGCAGGTGGGGTGGGGTAATTGTACAATTTCAAGTGTGATTTTAGTTTCGACTGAAGATAGCTCCATCACTCACTCTGAAAGCGGTGGTCATAATGTTTGAGATAAAATTAATTATTTGATGTTTATTGGACCGTGCACCATTGTGATAACTGAAGAATAAAAAAACCAACTAGATGCCACTTGTTATTTTATTGTACTTCTTATAGGCTCGACACTTTTCGGGCATTACTATGCTCATCATCAGGAGCTCGCGACTATGATGTTGA
>Ga0123353_10017235_pt1 | contig 10605 bp, 4 predicted proteins | sample TergutLab28metaG_3_FD_92763 | JGI IMG/M metagenome (GOLD analysis project Ga0123353, IMG submission 92763) | Labiotermes labralis P3 segment gut microbial communities from Petit-Saut dam, French Guiana - Lab288 P3 | ecosystem: Host-associated > Arthropoda: Insects > Digestive system > Gut ... | reverse complement strand
CTGAGCGAAGGAAGTATCTTCGTGAATTCTTCGAACGACTTCCCGAGATATTCCGTCAATATCAAAAGACCTACTTTCGCATGATCCGAATACATCTTCTTGCTTTTCTTCGATGAATATTCCTGATACCCTATGGCGGTGAGTATCAAGAACATTGACCGTGTTATACCGGTCAACCTGTCGGCCTTCGGCCGCTGCGTCTGCATCCCATACTTATCTCATCCTCGGAAACGGCCAGACTTTCGACGGTGAGGCCTTTCCTGTAGGGAATGAAATGGATTTGTGGACGTTTAAAACCCCCCATAGGCATTCTCGGCCATGATTTCCCCTGGCCTGAAATTACGAGCGATTAGAGTCCATAACGCTCTTTCAAGTGTTTCAATATCTGTTTCTCATTGTTGTTTACCCAGGGGTTGAATTTCTTTACACGATTCAGAACATTGACAACATCATTATAATTGCCTGTATCGCACATCAGATTCAGAGGATTTTCATCACCAAAATATATTATGTAGCCATCTTTGGTCCTTTCCGAATCGACCGGATCACCGAAACATCTCTCCAAGATCAAACGTTCGTCTCTGTCTGTGAGCGATGATGGGGGCGTTTCAAATACGGACACAGTAACCCCCTCTTTGATTTCGACCGGGATCGGATTCACGCCCTCTGTGATCGTTCCGGATGCTATACATTTCTTCTTTAAGAATAATTTATAAGTGGATTCAGAATCGATGTTCCTTTTCATCGTTATGACGATTCCGTTCGAATCACTGATCTCATAATCGTTACACGTGTATATCCGCATAAGCCTTTTCCGAGGTTTACTGTTGACACTCAGCTCCAGCGCATATTCATCTTCGGGGCTGTTCTTCATAACATTCTTGAGCCCGATCGCACGGAACGTGAACACATCATCTTTCTTATCTATGAGGTCCATCTTAGTCTTACCGTTCTTTACGTTCAGGCGCATAAGATATGCGGATGGAGACCTTATTTTGATACTGTCGTTCACCATCTCCTCCTTTGTTATGTCGAAGTGCCCTGGATATCTCCATTCATCGTCCTTCACAGAAATGGACAGGACCGGGATACGATAGATCATTTTGTAACATATGTCACCAATTAAAAACGAATGCGAAACCTCATCCTGTCCAGTACTGAACGATATCGGTTGCTCTTTGAGTGAGACGTTAAGCGTTCCGGACATTCGGTCATCATATTGCAAAGCGGTATCAAATTTGTGTTTGAACCCTGGAATCAGAATGAAACGAGCCTTGCACAGCGTCTTCTCATCCAGTTTTAGTACGACCTCATATTCTTGCGGTCCCGTGTCATCAGACAACTCGTATGTGAATGCGGATGTTGAATCGCTTATGCTTTGATCCTCGGGCTGGATCGGAACATGTCTCCATTCATTCCGATTTTTTATCATTATAACCGGTAGTACCCGTTTCCCTCCAGTGTTCACTATGAATGACAGGACACCTTGGTCAGTTATTGGTAAGAAATCTCCGGCAGATGTCTCGGCGAAGACATTCTTGATCGCAGAAATATTTATCGAATCTGTATCAAGATCCTCTTCTCTGACCTCGAACAACTTCCCAGAGATATCAATGCGTCCATTCGGCGAGGCGCCGATGACGTACACCCCTCCTTTCAATTGCTCTATTTCACAGCCAGAAATATTCTTTGGAGCCTTCGACCCCTCTTTCTGTATGAGATAGTTGATCCCTTCTGAGAGATTCTTTGTTTCGGTTCCGCTCTCTCCAAAGAATATGTGTTCATTTTTTGTGTTCTTGTTAGCATATATTATCTTGTTGTCAAACAACACTTCGAACCATTGGAACGGCGAGATGTTCAGTTTACCAAGTTCATATTTTTTTTCTAGCATCATATATTCTTTAGTCTTCGGGTGCTGGATCGCCGTCGGTTGGTCCACTTCGATTATGCCTGTTCGGGTCTTTATACGCAGCTGCGCAGGACTGCGCGATCTTTGGATCGGGACCCTGATGGACACAAGGTACCTTTTATTATCGAAAACAAGGCACGGTCTGCGGTTCCTTATCTCTTCCTGTAATGATCTTTTGGAACGCATACCTATGTTGCGTTTGTACCATTCACGGAACGAATCTGCGAAACGATTCAGCGTTTCGTCGTTATATGATTCGCCCTTGTATCCTGCATCGATCATCCTTACGATCTTTTCTAGTATTGGCCCGGAGAACTCCGGATCACTAAGTGCGTATCGGGTACACACTCTCAAAGATGCAGGGTGTGGCATGTCTGGATCCAGGTCTTTGATGGACCCTCCGTCGAATAATTGTAAGAAGTTCGATAGTCTTTCCGAATACGAGTCAAGATCGTCAACGGAATAATCCAATATCGTTTTGTACGTCTTACATACAAAGTCGTAGAATCCATTCAGATAAGCGTCGGGAACAAAGGTATGCATCAATATCCTGTCGACATACTTTCTTTTCGTTTCCGGGCCAGAGTTCAGGCCAAGATACCCTAACGCATCCATGAACGTCAGATAAAGTCCCTTCTGATCGCCGGCATCATTGAGCGTTATTCCTGTTTCTGCTTCGATCTGTGGCCAAAATGCACCATCATCATACCTTCTTATCCCTATATCCACGAGCATGAACGCCGCAAGTATCTTTTCATCCTCTGTATCCTTCAAAAGACCTTTCATTATGATCGATCTTATGTTGGAACGTAGGTAATCCAGATCTTCAGGAGGAAGCAGTATCTCTGACATCACTGAAATGGTCTTGGCCTGTTCACGTATATTCTCAACGATATCGTGCTCGCGGGACGCATTTTCAGAGGTGTTCATTCCTCCATCCCCTTCATTCTCAGGAGGTATCTGAGAGCAAGCCCGCGGTCCAATACATCATGATACGACTGATTATAATAGTCCCTCAGGCAGGAGTAGCATGAACAGTCGCCGGTAGTACCTCCGCAATCACAATTCTTCAGACGTTCTATCGCTGAATCTATGATCTTCGGAAGAGATTCGCTAGTGACCCTTTTCACATACCCTGCACCACCAGGAGTATTATCGAACAGAACGTAGTCGAAAGTGCCGTCAAGGTTTGGTCTGAGACACCCTGACACTTCTTTCGGTTCTATTTCCAATCCATCACACAGCCCTCTGATGAGCGCATACAGGACCGACAGTTGTTCTTCCTTTCCCTTGGATAGAACATCAAAATGAATGACCGTCACATCTGTTTTGAATATGTGCCCAAGATTGTATGTCTTAAGGAAGGTGCTACACTTCTTACCGCTAGGCATATTGTGTTCTTTTTTGTGTCCCTTAGCGATCGGAGAACCATATCCGCAAGTTTCGCAAACAAAGTACTTGTCGTTAGATATAGCGACCAGTTCATCGTCGTGGTTATGTTGTATGCTGCCTTCAACATAACCCATATTGAACGAAGCAACTTCTCCTCTGCTGTTCCCTCTGTACAAGTATTGTGTGCCGTGGGCCTTCTTTGGCTTGTATATTCTTGCGGCCTCGGTGTCGCGGTATTGGAATCCGAACTTAGGGATCAGGAAATGCCCAGATGTATCATTCTCGTGCCCACACACTTCGCATACGACCTTGTCCGCATATCCGACCTTTCTCTCCGCAGTCAATGCTTGGCATTTGCTACAGCGTGAATAAGCATACCGATCCCAACTCTTGCCTTTTACAACTTTGATGTATTCGCTCGTGACCAGCTTTTTGTTCGCGATCACTTGGGACCCCGGTGCATACTCTGTGATAGCAAGCGCAAGGTCCCTCTGCAACTCGAATTCCTTATCTATGTATGGGTATTTGTCCTCCAGATTAACAGTGTCAACAGGGAATCCATATTTCGGTAGTATGTTGTTCTTAGAAAGGAACTTTAGAGTATCCTCTTTCTTCAGTGTGTTGATGGTCTTTATTATCATGCCTGCGATTGGGTTCGATTTTTCTGTGGCCTCGCCCAGTTCATCGTTCAGATCATTCATATCTGAATCATAGACAGACTTTGCAAGGTCGAGCCTCCCGAGTTCTTCTCCTCTTAGGCATTCTACCCAACCGAAATCATCTATGGAGATGACGACCTCTTCTGAACGATAATCGCGTATGGAATATGGAACGAACGCATCCAAAAATGTTTTGAGGTCCGGCGGTCTGGAGTCAATGTATGAGTAGAGGTCAGAGATATAATCACTGTCCATCAATGCAGCCGTATCCTCTGGCGTGGCTCCGAGCGTTTTCCAATAGAATGAGAATGTAGATGCCAGTATATGTCTGATAGCGATCTTTGGGTTATTCACATTCACGACCGGTGTCCCGACCTTTCCACTTATCATCTTTTCAGGATTGTTGAAATAGTGTGAATCATGGGATGCGCTTTTACAGAAAGTGAGGACGAATGCGGACGAGTCGGCATTCCGTCCGGCCCTGCCCGCTCGCTGGATATAGTTGGACGGAGAGGGCGGAACGTTCCTCAAGAACACGGTTTCGAGATCTCCTATGTCTATACCCATTTCGAATGTTGTGGAACAGCTAAGAGCGTTGATCTTCTTTTCCGTGAACTTGGTTTGATATTCGGTTGCTTTCCTTTTACTGAGCTGCGCAGTGTGTTCTTCGATGGACAGGGGTATCAGCGGAGACTCGCAGTAAAGATAACTGTAATGCTCGTCCGTGTTACCGAATTCGCTTTCTACCATTTCCAACGTCTCATTTGTGCATCGAGGACAAACATTCTTGACGCTGAATGGGAAGTGTTTTTGGCATTTCGTACAGCGATAGTGAAAAGGTGACGGGGCGATCTTCAGATCCGAAAGGTCCAGCCGATACGATTTTCCCAAATTCACCAAGAATCCTTCAAAGAAATTATTGACAAATTCATCTATTTTTTCTGGGTTGATAACTTTGCCCAAATATGTTTCCATTCTTTTTGTCAGGAATACTTTGTCGTATTTACCACGTTCAGCATTCTTTTTCACTATTCCTGAGTGATACTGGACCGCTTCTTTGAGATCGTCGTTGTTCAGCCGACCTGTTTTGACTGCCCCTATGTCCCTCACACATTTGATGAGGGTGTTGTATAGGTTCTTGCTTTCTTCTTCCGAAAGTCCGTCAAATGTCTTTATCTTCTTCCTCGTTTCGAATCTGAATAGTCCTTTGAATTCCAATGACTTGGTACTGTTGTTGCATGACGCTTCTGTCACCAGTGCTATGGCACCATCTCTTTTCAGCACGTCCCGGTCCGCATCATCGCCGTGTATGCCTTCAAGTACGTCGGCGATACGACCTATGAGGTCATCAAAGGTGATCCCTTCTTCGAATAGCTCCGGGTTGATCCTGACCGCTTCATATATGGCCCGGTGTAGTAAGATGTTCTTGTATGTATCTTCTAGATTGACAGCAGCATAAGATGCCCCGCTCCTGCTGTCCGAGAATAATATGAATTGCCCTCCGAATTTCTCGTTCTTTGGGTCGGATCCAGGTAACTGATGATACAATGCAGATGCAAGTACAGAGGATGCAGCATCCGAACCCAGGTAGAAGTCCCTCGCGATCCCTATCTTGTTGTTCTTCTGTTCGCATCTTGGACATGTGCATAATTTCTCTTCATCGTCCACAACCTTTCGGACGATATTCTGATATCCTTCGCCACATTCGCATCTGTGGTCTCCAAAATATGGACTGAGACTTCCGCATTTTGAACAGAGGTTGTAAAAATCTTCTGGGTAATCAGCATCTACATCATCTTCGGAACACAGGAAATAGAGTGAATCCTTGATATCTTCTGTATTTTTTTCTATCGCGCCGTCTGAAACTTGTTTTAGGAAACCGTTATACTCACTACCCGGGATGAATACGGCACCACAGTTGTAACACGATGAAAACTGGAATGCAGTGTATTCTGTGCCGTTATCATCTATTGTTTTACTTGGCGTGAATTCCAATTTCCAAGAGGGTCCAAGTGAAACGTATACGCCTTCGATCGCTCTTACGAAGACGTGGTATTTGGCATCGAAGATCTTCTGACCATGCTCATACTTTGTGGCGGTGGCAGTGTTTATGAGATCAACTATCTCTTCTTCAGGATATCCCGTCTCGTCAGATACTTCTTTGACAGTTTTTACGCATTCACTCAGACTATTCCTTATTCTCCCTATCTTATCTCCATTCACCATTCCAGGAGGTATCTTGAACGGTTCATATTCTGCTCTTATAACATCTGATCCTTGGAACTCTGTGGATCCGGTGAGATTGTTAGCAAAATCTGCCACATTATCGTTACTGTTCTCATCTCCGAGGGTCGCACTTGTGAGTATGAATCGGATGTTCTCATTCTCCAGAGTAGCCTTGATGCGACGCATGAGCATAGATAACTCTGTTCCTTTGGCTCCGCCGTATGTGTGTGCTTCATCCAGAACGATGAACTTCCAAAGGTCATTGCTCAGAGGAGAGAATATTTTGACGCTGTTCTCTGGTTTTATAAGTATCCTCTCCAGCATTGCATAGTTCGTTATCAGTATGTGAGGAGGGGATTCTTTCATCTGTTCCCTTGATATTAACTCATTATCAAGAGGCAGATACCCGAAACGAGCTTTATACTCCTTCAATGCATTTTTATGGTCATTCTCTGTTTCACCGGTAAATGCGCCAAATGTGATCTTTTTGTAATTCTTCAATGTTGTTCGAAGTCTTTTTATCTGGTCGTTCACAAGAGCGTTCATTGGGTAAATGAGCAGAGCTCTGACTCCTTTGCGCTCTAATGTTCCATTCTCTTCCTCTCTCATCAAGTGGTTGAGTATGGGTATGAGAAAACTCTCAGTCTTTCCAGATCCGGTACCAGTGGAGACAACAGTACTACGATCATTGTGGATTATATTATCCAAAGACCTCGTCTGGTGTGAGTATAGGACAAAGTCCGGTTTCGGTTTTTCTGTATTCAGATCAAGAAACTTCTTGGAAAGAAGATCCTCCGTGAGCTCCCTTATGCTTACGGATCTTTTGTAATTGTTGGATATCTGCAGATACGGCCCCTTTACCAACATATAATCGTTCTGGATCTTTTTCCGTATCTGTTCATTATAGGCCTCATTATCAGTCGTAAACGTACTGATTATGTATCTTTTATAAGCCTCTGTTATCTCTTTGGTCGCCTCTATCGGTCTGAATTTGCTGATATTCTCACCACCGCTTCAATGTGTTGAATGTTCCTCACCTCGATGTAAGGGTTTGGCTCAATGTGGGGTTTAATCCAATAGCCGGTTGAGCAGATCATCGAATCTCTCCTTCGTTATGTCGGATATCTCATCCGCATTATCAAGAATGCTGTTCTTAAAGACCGATGAATGATCCCAGCTCTTATTGCTACGATTGAATTCGTCATAAAGACCGAACTTGTTACGGTCTTCGACGGTGAACAGTTTCTCGATCGTCTTGAATCCTGTCTTCCTCCCTATGTGTACATCATCAAGGCACATCACTTCTACTCCTGTACCCTCGGCCCTATTTGCGACATCTTTACCCTCGGCATCTCCGTCCACCAGAAGTCTTGCGTCCCCGTCGATCTTCAGAAGCGCCTCGAACAGATCCGATCTTTTAGTCCCGTTTATGGGCAGGAACGTAAGGCGATCGTATTCGGGTCTGTCGTACTTTGTTGCAAGGAGTATCTTGAACGCAACGAGATAGTTGTAATCGGTTATTCCTTCAACGAATACGACCCTTTGTTTCGGATCTAACAGAATATGGCGGCCGACCGTCAAGGCTTCGAGTATCGGATCGAGCGTGTCCATTTCAGTTTCTCCTATCACTGTGAATTTGTTACTTATTGCGGCACATCCGGTCTTCTCATCTTTAGTGACGATGCGGACCTCATCCAGATAGTCTCGGTCTATGAAGAAGGGGGAGTGTGTGCTTATCACGAATGTGAGTCCCTGTGCCTTTGCGAATTCTTTCAGATATTTTCTCAATTCGACTATACCAGAGACGTGGAGATTGGTTCCCGGTTCATCCATCAATATTACATCACCGTGCTTCAATTGACCGGCGCATATGAAGTTGAAATAAAAATCAAAGAACCATTTGAACCCGGTAGACTGTCTGTCCAGATTGAGGATCTTATCTCCTTGACGTAATTCCACACCGAATTCTCTCCTCTCGAATACGAAGGAGAAACTGTACTCTGCCTGTTTCCCGCACATATATAGGTCGTTGAACCTCTTGTTTATAGTCTCTTCAACTTCCGCATTCAACGTTTCCTCGAATTGTTTACGAAGATTCGGATCGTCACCTTCCACAGATCTTTTATGTATCTCCATCATAATTTTTTCATTCACTCCCATGGCCTTCAGGACACGAGATATGAAATCGGTCGGATATCTCGGATTGCATAGCATATCTGATTGTTTCACAGGTTTTTGCTGATAAAAAATTATCTTCGGACAAAGCTCATAACTGTATTTCTTTAAAAATTCAGCTTTGTGCTCAATGAAACCTGACAAGCTATTTCTTTCTCTTCTATATCTAAGGTCTTTGATCCTAAACATAAATCTTTCGACAATTGGTATGTAAGCTAGAATCACATTTGATTCTTTGGATGATGTTGATCTTGATTCGAGATCTTGGATCGCATGTTCTAATTTTTCAGATGATATTCCTCTTGATCTGAGATCTTGGATCGCATGTTCTAATTTTTCAGATGATATTCCTCTTGATCTGAGATCTTTGATCATATCTTCTAATTTTAGGATCGTCATTTTCAATTCGCGTTCTTCATCTTTCAATTGCATTTCCATCATCTTTTCGTAATGAAAATCCTTGGGAGTCTTGGGTTCGCCGTGTACTGGAGTACTGTAGGCTCCGTCGATCAGGTCTATGATCAAATCCCCCTCTTCACAGGAGAGTATACGATTGAGGTTGTACCCCCAACTAAGAACCTCTTCCAGTACGCCTATGTATCCATAATATCCCTTATCCGTTATGTCTTTGTATTTATTACTTGCACATATTCTGAAATATGTCCTTTCATTCGCTGCGCCACATATGACCTCATCGAAATCTTCCCAGGACATGTTTGTTACTTCTCTGCGCACGTCTCTGCATTCCAGATCGTCCGTAGTTTTCCAGTTCGGGATCTGTACAACGGTTCCGCTCAAATTTTGATGCTGGCTTTTAGCCTCTGCTTCAATAAAATCTAAAGCATTTATTATTTTTATATCAACATCTCCGTATGTTCGTGCTTTAGATATCCTTTCGGCATTGGGGTTGTCTTTTTGTGTAATTTCATAATGTTTATCGTCATCGTTCACGACGAATGTGATGGTCGGGTGCTCTTTAGAGGCCATGTCAGAATAGTCGCGCGGCGATGTCATGCCGTGCCCGTACGATATGATCCCGTCCAGAACATTCGTTTTCCCGGAATTGTTGGGACCTACAAGATAGACGATGTCTCCGAGACCATCTTTCTTTAACGTTCGGTTCAGTTCGAGTACTGCGTCCTCTCCTATCCCAAGATTTCTAAAGTTTCTAAATCTGAATTTCCTAAATTCCTGATTCTTCTTTTTCGTTCCGCCGCTCTCCTCTGCGTTATTGTTATCGGATACCGTTGTCATCTTAATTATCCTCCTTTCCTTCTTCTCCGTTCGACCTCTTCGCCGATGCGGTCATGTTCGTTATCATTTTTTCTTTGAGCCTCATGAATTCATCGATCTGTCCCTGCTCTTCATCCGTCAGTGATCGTTTTCCAGATAATGAGACGTAAATGTTCAGATAAGGTATCAGATCGTCCAATCTGTTGGTCTTGATAACATTCTTCACGAACGTCACCTTATCCTCGGAAACATCCGGGCCGTCCAGATATTCTGTTACTATCCTTATCAGGGCCTTATCTTTACTGTCAGTCATATTCGACAGATTCTGAATTATGAATCCCATGACATTCTTCTTTCCTATGCCCGGCGTATCGTCAATATATCTGAACAGATCGAGGATCCCTTTGTCTATCGGCCTGTATCTTTCATTCTCATAATATTCTATGAATTTGTACAATGTAGGGCGAGATATCTGCAGATAGTCCGCAAGCTCCGTGAGCCTTATGTCCAACTCTCTGAGTTTTTCCCGCATAGGTTCCTCATATCTCAAATAGTATTTATATGTTTACATATTCTGTAAAATTACATTACAAAAACAGTAAATATTATGTCTATGAACTCATTCATTTTCAAAGCGACGTTCATCCTTTTCACCATTTCAGATTATGTCTATATTAATTCGGGAACGGAGGCGTTTCTATCGAAACCTTCCCGACTTGCAAACCCCATAATATCTCCTTGTTCGAGACAGAAGAACAGATCGTTGATGAGTTCAATATATCTTTCGGCGACAGATATGGTCTTTGAATGCCTCGTATCCAGGTTCCTTCCGTCCAGAACTTCGTCCAGAATACCTTGATCATTGAATTCACAGTTTCAACGATCCCATTCAATCGCGTTATGTCCGCAGCCCGTGTCGGCCGCGATGATCATCTTCGTATTCACACATACAGCCAGAGACACCTTGGTGTACCCTCTGACGACGGTTTCCTCGGTACCGAAATATTTCAG
>Ga0123353_10017234_pt1 | contig 10605 bp, 10 predicted proteins | sample TergutLab28metaG_3_FD_92763 | JGI IMG/M metagenome (GOLD analysis project Ga0123353, IMG submission 92763) | Labiotermes labralis P3 segment gut microbial communities from Petit-Saut dam, French Guiana - Lab288 P3 | ecosystem: Host-associated > Arthropoda: Insects > Digestive system > Gut ... | reverse complement strand
GTGTGCAGCGATATAGGATTGAAGTGTCTGACCGGGCAAGGATAATGCTCGGAGCGCATGTCAAATTTGTTGCGCAGAATAGCCCATCGGCAGCACGTGATATTAAGGTGAAGATACTCACAGCGATTCGTTCACTCTCCAGCATGCCGGAGCGATGTCCGTTTTTTGTAAGCGAGTTTATCACTCGCAATAAGTACCACAAAATGGTAGTTGATAATCGATATTTGATCCTATATCAAATCAAAGATTCAATTGTCTTTGTGGATTATATTATTGATGGCAGGCAGGACTATTATTGGCTTGTACGGTGAGATTCATCCTTACCGCAAACCCATAATGAACCGCAGCGCAATGGCCTTGACAAATCGCAAGGCAAAAACAAGATGATATATATTTGCCAAAAAAATCTTTTTTAAAATGTGGAAAGGAGCAAACCAATGAAAGCGAACTTTTTAGACGACTTTTCAGAGAAGGCGGATCAACTGCGTATCATGGCTATTGTAGTCAGGCAGAACGGAGAGGTAATTGCGGAGAAGTTCTACGATGATGAGACACGCACAAATCAGTTTTCAACTTCGAAATCATTTGCTTCCTGCGCCGTGGGCTTCGCCGTGCAGGAAGGATTGCTGTCGCTGGATGAAAAAGTGGTGGACTGCTTTCCAAAGGAGTTGCCGCAAAATCCCGATTCCAATCTCGAAAAAATGACACTGCGTCACCTGATGACGATGAGCATTGGGCACAGCGAGGGCTATCTGATGTGGGATCAGCGCGTTTATCTGCCCACCGACGAAGACTGGGTAAAATACTCTCTGGCGCTTCCTCTGCCATATATGCCGGGTGAAAAATTCTGCTACTGCAATACCGGTCCGTACTTGATGGGGATTTTGGTACAGCGCCGCTCGGGATGCAGGAATTTGGTCGACTATTTGATGCCGAGGCTCTTTGAGCCGCTCGGTATATACAGGCCGACCTGGGAAACGGACAATGAGGGATATACCTTTGCCGCCAGCGGTTTGTTCCTGACAACGAGGGAACTCTCCAGATTCATACAGATATATCTCGACGGTGGCGTTTATGGCGGCAGGCGGCTTATCTCAAAGGAGTGGATAGATGAATCCAAAAAATGCCATGTGAAAGACAGTGACGGCCCCGGTCCCGACTATATGCAGGGCTACGGTTATTACTTCTGGAGAGGGCCTAACGACTCCTATCGCACAGACGGCAGGCACGGACAGTTCGGCTATATATTTGAAAAACAGAATGCGACCATTGCCATCAACGCAGAATGCCGCGAGCAACAGGATATACACGACCACATGTGGGCGACAGTATTTTCTAAGCTTTGATTATTGCCCGATACCTCCGCGCGTGTGTTTGCATAACGGGTGGAAAAAACATATAATGATTTCAAATAAAATGATCTGCGAAAGGGGAGCGAACAGGTGTTATATGTATTTGTGAGGTATGCCGTCAAGCCGGGGATGAGAGATGAATATATCGCGGCAATCAAGGGAGCCGATATCTCGAAAAGGACGATGGAGGAACCGGGCAATTACGGCTACGAATTCTTCTCAGCCATAGAAGACGAAAACACGCTGTTTCTTTTGGAGTGTTGGGAAAACGAAGAGGCGCTTGTGCCGCATCGGGATATGGAACACTATAAGCAGATGCAGGATTTCAAGGCTAAATTTGTGCTGGATACTGCGATAAAGATAGTCAAGGTGGCCGAATAAACCGCGAACCGGAAGCAGTTTCGGTGTTTCTTTGGCGGTTTTTGACGGGCTCGTTTAGGCGGGAATTTTTCCGTAGAAATCGACGCGGAACGTTTTTTTGTAGCGATAACAGAATCCGGATGTCCGGCTGAATAAAAGGCTGCAGCGCCAAGACAAAGCGCTGCAGCCGTATTTTGAGCGGATAAATCGGGGTTGGCGTCAAAAACCGAGGTCTCTGATTGCTTTGAGGTACTGAGTGGTTCCGGCGGCGAGCAGGCCGGTGTCGCTTCCGAAAACGCCGTCAAAGCCCATGTCAAACATCTGCTGTGCGTGTTGCGGGCTCGTCCCCAGCGTGAAGCTGAATACGTCCTCGTTTTTGCAAGCCTTGAGTATGCGCTCCAAGGCCGCGATGAAGACCGGGTCGTCGAATTGTTTTGGCATGCCCATTGAGACCGAGAGGTCGAACGGACCGACGAAAATGGCGTCAACCCCTTCAATTGCAGTGATTTCCTCGATGCAACTCAGGGCTTCCACCGTCTCGCACTGCGGCATGAGTATAGTATTTTCATTTGCCCAGTCAAAATAATCCTGAATTTCACCCTGCGCGAGGGGTTCAAGGCCGTAACCGGCTTTGCGGGCAAACGCGCAACCGCGTTCGCCTATGGGGCTGTACTTGGCGTAGCTGACAAGCGCCTTCACCTCGTCAACAGTCTTTATAAACGGGACCATGATTCCCATGGCGCCTACGTCGAGCATTTTCAAAACGGAGTTGCGGTTAAAATCCTTGACCCTTACCATTGGAGTTATGCCGCGGGCTTCGGCGGCGATAATGAGTTTTGACGCCGTCTCGACGTCGAACGGGCCGTGCTCGGTGTCGATGAGGTAGTAGTCCATACCTGCGAGCGCAAGTATTTCCACAGCGGAGGCGTTGCCTATACCGCCGAATACGCCGACTACCTTTTTGCCGCTCAGAATCTTTTCCTTGACCTTATTCTTCTCTAACACTTTTCACTATCCTTTCTCAAAACAGTATGTGGATTTCGGCTCCGGGACTCACGATAATACGATGATTTAATTGTAATATTTCGCTTAAAATAATGCAATACAAATAAACCGGGAAAACGACGGGCGCCTAAAGCCTTAAGCCGCGGTGTGAATAGTCCGGTTGAATTTTGGCAGTACGGTTGACGTGCGAATTGCCGCCAAGTATAATTCAGTTATGGTCGTCGGTTTATGTCCGGAATGAGTGATTAAGGGTTTGAGCTTACAGGCCGGGGGGTCCGAGACTTATTTTATGGAAAGATGTGGTTGAGTTTATGAAGGTTTATTTAGTTGAAAATGTGCTTGAAAACAGGAGGGACTCTTCGATTGAACGGGATATCATCGAGGGCGCCGGGCATGAACTGGTAGTCAGCTACTGTCCGCATGAAGATGATGTCATCAAAAACTGCTCCGACGCCGACGCCATACTCAACATTTATACCCAAATGGGCGAAAAGAGCATGGAAGCGCTAAAAAACTGCAAGGTGATGGTGCGCTACGGCATAGGCTTCGACACTTTCGATGTGGAGGCGGCGACCAAGAGGGGGATTCGCATCTGCAATATTCCGCACTACTGTATTCCCGAAGTCGCCACCCACACGACGGCGCTTATTCTGGCGGCGACAAGAAATCTTTTGTATTACACCATGAAGATCAGGGCAGGGCAGTACAGGAACAGTGACGGCGAATACTTTAAAATGCGCCGCCCCTCTACACAGACGGTGGGGATAATCGGCTTTGGCAATATCGCGCGGACAATAGCCGGACAGGTAAAGGGCGTGGGATACAATGTGATAGCCTATGACCCCTATCTTGACGACGAGGTGTTTGAGAGCGCCGAGGTTGAGCGAGTCGAGCTCGACGACATCTTCAGTCGGGCGGACGTCATTTCGACAAACGCGCCGTACACCAAGGAGACGCATCATATCATCAATAAAGACAGCATTGCGAAGATGAAGGACGGGGTGGTGATTGTTAACACCGCACGCGGGCCTCTGATAGAAGAAGCCGCGCTCGTCGAGGGGCTTGAATCCGGTAAAATAGGGGCCGCGGGAATCGATGTATTTGAGGTCGAGCCCTTTGTGCCGGAAGATCACCCGCTGTTCCACATGAACAACGTCATCCTGTCCCCGCACGCAGCGTACAATTCCGCGGAGGCCTCCGTTGAGCTGCAAAGGCAGGTTGCAATGGTCGCGGTGGCAGTGCTCGGTGGGGAGACCCCGAACAATATCGTCAACAAGAGAGAACTCGGATTGTAATTAATCGCGGCGTTGTTTGCATAAATAAGGACAAGAAAAGGGCAGCCTCGGTTTTTTACGAAGCCGCCCTTTGTTTTGGAAAACTGTAATTTTACAACTAAGTTATTTCGCTCCGGAAACGCGCGCATCGCAGCCAAGACGCTTCGCGATGTCGTTTAATTGATCGACTATCTCATCAATTATCTCGGCGTTTTCCAGTGACTTGCTGCAATAGATCTCTTCGAGCTCGCCCGGCATGTAGATTTCGTCTACGCCGTCCTTTCTCGGACAGGATTTGAACTCTTCTATTCTGTCGTCGAGTTGTTTTTTGAAGTCGTCGAGGCTGTAGCCGAAAGCGGCCGGATTAATGGCCATGAAAGAGTGCGACGGGCCGCCGGTGGCGTCTCCGCAGCGATCCCCGGTATTTCCGCCGATCAACATGCCGGAAATAATGTCGATGAAGAACGAAAGGCCGAAGCCCTTGTATCCGGCGATGGGGACGATGGAATAGACATCGTCGGTCTTCGTGGTGGGATTGCCGTCTTTGTCAAACGCCCAGCCTGCCGGAACGTCGGGGATGCCCTGGGTCTTTATGTTGGTTATCTTACCGAACGCAACGACGCTCTGCGCCATATCCAAAGTGACGGTTGGGTGCTTTGCCGCCGGTGCGGAGAGGGCGAGGGGGTTGTTACCGATTTGCTTTTCCTTGCCGCCCCAAGGCGCCATTGTCGGGCCTGCCGTCGAGGAGACGATGCCTATCATGCCGGCGTCAGCGGCTTGCAGGGAATAATACGCGCCCGCGCCGAAATGGTTGCTGTTGTGCACGCCTACAAAGCCGATGCCGTATGTCTTCGCCTTTTCTATTGCGGTCTTCATGGCGTTATAGCTCGAGACATGCGCGCAGCTCTGGTTGGCGTTCCAGACGGCGATTACCGGATTGTCGGTCACCACGGAATAGGTAAACTTCTTGGCCATGCTCCCTTTTTCTATGAGGGAGATATAGCGCCCGAAAGCCATGACGCCGTGGGATTTTACGCCTCTTTTGTCCGCGTGGATAAGAATCTCCGAGAAGATGTTTGCCTCATCTTCCGGCATGCCGATGGTAGTCAGAACAGCTACACAATAGTCGTGAAGCTCTTTTACATTTACTTTCATTAAATGACTCCTTTCACAATAAAACCGATATGGGTAAAACTTTGGAAAACCGCGTGCTTGATGGCTTATTTATACGGTCCGCCCATGGCTTCAAGGACTTCCTTGGCGTTTTTGCAGTTGCGGATACGCGCCATGCTCTTTTCCTCTTCCTCTTGCAGGGCCTCGCATCTCTTGATGACCTCGTCGAGATACTTGGCGGGGAATTTGCACGCTCCGTTTTCATCCATGTGCACGATTTCGCCCGGAATTACATCCATTCCGCAAATATTGACGGCGTTGTTGATGGAATAGATCGAGAAATAGCCGTGGCCGGCGCATACGCCCGTAAGCATATACTGTACGTCCATCGGGCGGATCTCATCCAGATCTCTCGAGGGGCCGTCGGACAAAACGCCGACCACACCGCAAGCCTTAAAAGTGGTGAGCATGTTGCCGCCCATCAGGCCGTTTTTGTTCTTGATGTGCTCCGGCAGATTTTGTTTGACTGCCAGGATGACGGGCTGCGGGCTCTCGTCGAGCGCCATAATGAGGTCTTTCATGGTGAGGCGGTCAAAATCGGGATCGGGCATTCCGTATTCGACTGTCACAACATAACCGGCTCTGCGGCCAACTTCGGGGAACATGCATTTGAGAGTTTGATCTGCGTACCAGTTTGATTCCCACGGATGGTAGAGACCAAGACATGCTTCTTTGTTCTTCGGGTAGGTCGCTACAACGTTCGTGATAGACGGTGTGTCAAACTTTTTCAGTATTTCGATTTTTTCCTTGGACATTGATGGAACCTCCTATTTTTAATTAAAAAATAACATATTAAGTGGGCCGGGTATCCAAAGTCAGGTTGCCCTCGCGAATTTGCCCAAATACGCCTCAAGTATTCTCGGGTCGTGACGCAGTTCCTTCGCGGGGCCGTGGAACGCTATTTGTCCGTGCTCGAGCACATAGCAGTAATCAGATACCTCAAGCGCGAGTCTCGCGTTCTGCTCAATGAGCAAAATCGGAAGCTGCTGCTCCTTGTTTATCTCCACTATTTTCCCGAACAACTCTTCGATGATCAGTGGTGCCAATCCCATCGAAGGCTCGTCCAACATCAGCAGCTTTGGCCTCGCCATCAGGGCGCGGGCAATCGCCAGCATCTGCTGTTCGCCTCCGGAGAGCGACCATCCTAACTGTTCCTTTCGCTCTTCAAGCCTTGGGAACAGGTTGTAGACTGCCTTGATATCCTCGTCAAAGGGTTTTCTTCCGAAGAACCCGTGCCATGATATGGTGGCGACCTCAAGATTTTGAAAAACCGTGAGGCCCGGATAGATATGGCGGCCTTCGGGGACATGGGCAATACCCATGCGCGCTATGTTTCGCGGATTGCTGTTGATGAGCTCCGTATCGCTCCACTGAATGCTGCCGGTTCTCGTGACTACACCGGATATAGATTTGAGCAGCGTCGTCTTACCGGCGCCGTTAGCGCCGATGACGCAGCAGATGGAGCCGTCTTCGACATTTATACTTATGTCTTTCAGAGCCTCTATCGAGCCATAGAATGAATTCAAGCCTTCAATTTTCAGCATTGAAACCCCTCCCCAGATAGGCCACTATGACGTCCCCGTTTGAGGAAACCTGCTCTGGCGTGCCCTGAGCTATCAATCGGCCAAAATTCAACACAACGATGTTATGGCAGGTGTTCATAACCATATCCATAGAGTGTTCTATGAGCACAACGCCCATTCCTTTTTTGTCTGTTGCGAGTCTGAGCAGGGCCACGGCCCTTTCTATCTCAGAGGAATTCAACCCGGCGGCCGGCTCGTCGACCAGCATTACGCGGGGGTGTGAGAGCATGGCCCTTATGATTTCAAGCAGCTTGCGCTGTCCGTAGGGAAGCGAGGATATATCGGCGTCCCATTTCAGGGAGAATCCGGCGATATCCATCAACTCGTCGAGTTCCTCTTTGAAGTTCAACCCTTTTTTGTGCCAGAATGAACGCCAAAACCCGAACTGTTCGGCTAAATCTGTGCCGAGCAGCAAATTGTCCCTGATATCCGAGCGCTGAAGGAACCGAGGTTGTTGAAAGGTTCTTGAAATACCCATACGGGCCCGTTTGTGTGCAGCGGCATTGGTAATTTCTTCGTCGCCTAAGAATATACGGCCGTCGTCAACATCGTAGATACCGCTGACGACATTCAATATGGTGGTTTTCCCGGCGCCGTTAGGGCCAATCAGCCCGAGTATTTCACCGGTGTACACGTCAAAGGAGACATTTTCCGCGGCTATAACCCCGCCAAATGCCTTGCAGACGCCATCGAGCTTTAAAATCACCTTGCGCTCATTCTGCGGTGACTGCATCTGATCCGTCATCTGATATAGCCTCCTTTACAAATATTTTTTTCAACCTCGCCACCACCGAAGAGAACAAACCGGCGAGTCCCATCGGCATGAAGATCATCAGCAGTATGACGCCAAAACCGTTGATAAGCATCAGATATTGCTTCATCGGGCGCAGCCATTCCGGCAGCATGGTTACCAGTAACGCCCCGACGAAGGTGCCCACAGTGGAGTTGACGCCGCCCAGCATGATCATCATCAGGTAGTTTATGGACAGCAGCGGTGAGAAAAGCGAGTATGAAATGAACGAGTTGTGGTGGGCGAGCAGCGCGCCGGAAAGGCCGGCGAGCGCTCCGGCTATTGTGAACGCCATGAGCTTGGTAAAGAACACGTTTACACCCAATGACATAGCCGCTATCTCATTGTCCCTCACCGAGGCAAGCGCCCGGCCCAGGTGAGTGCGCCTTATATTCTCCACGATGATTCCCACAACTATGCTCACGGCCATCAAGATATAGAACCAGTCGAAGAGATTATGCGGAGACAGGGGCCCCAAGTCGAGCTTGGGAATGGCTGAAGTGCCGTCGGGACCTCCCGTAAGCGGTTTGTAGTTGAGAAATATGTTGTTTATTATCTGCGATAGGGCTATGGTGCCGAACACAAAGAACGAGCCTCGCAGCCGCAGCAGGATCATCCCCAGGCCGAGCGAAGTTATGGCCGCCATCACGACGCCCGCCATGACGGAGACGACGGTCGGCACGCCGAAATTCTTGGAGAGCTGAGCCGTGGTAAATGCGCCTACGCCCATAAAGGACACAACTGCGAACGACATGAGGCCGCCCATGCCCTGCATGAGCGAGAGTCCGAGGGCCGCAATATAGTACATTATGGCGGCGTTCATAACAGTTATTGAGTATGCCGTCGTATTTGCGGGGATGACCATTATGAAAATGGCAACACAGATAATGAAAACGGCAGTTCCGATATGCTTCTTTAGTATTTTTCCCATTTATTCAACACCTCACGCTTTATCGGAAATATTCGTTCCGAAAAGTCCCTGCGGCCTGACTATCAGCACAATGAGCAGCACGAGAAACACAATGGCGTCCTTGTAGGTCGTGGTGACTATGCTGCTGAACGACTCAATCAATCCGACAATCAATGAACCTATTACAGAACCTTTCAGGCTCCCCCAGCCGCCTATGACCACGCCGGCGAAAGCACGGGCCTGGAAATTTGCAAGGTTGACTGACGCATAAAAAGCAGGGGCTATCAGATAACCCCCGGTGCCGGCAATGACCATAACAATGATGTAAGTCGCCAACGTGGTGAGTATGGTTGGGATTCCCATAATTTCAGCTACGTACTTGTCCTGCGCGGCGGCCTGCATAACGCGCCCCGCGTAGAACTTTTCAAACAGAATGAATACGCCCGCGATAAAGACTATCGACACGCCGATGACGAGCAGATATTGCAGGCCCAAATTGGCCGCTCCGATAGTGATAGAGCCCTCGAGCAGCGGGGCAAAGGCTATGGGGTTTGCCCCCCAAATCAGTTTCACAGCCTCTTTATATATTGTCGACGCGCCCACGGTGCAGATAATTATTGCAGTGGGCCACGACGTATTCCTGTGCGGCCAATAGACGCCGAACATGAATATCACGGCCATCACGAAGAAACTGAGCAACATAAACAACCACACAAAGGGCAGCGGGAGCTTTGCCTGATAGGTGAGCGCCCAACCAAAAAACGCGCCCACCATGAAGAGATCGCCCTGCGCAAAATTCAAAACTCCAATTGCGCGGATAAGCAGCAATAGCCCCATTGCCATAAGCGCGTAAATACCACCCATTGCCAATCCCGACACAGTCAACTGTGTGAGCATTTCAACCATTAAATTATTTCACCTCACTTTGTCCAAACATAACAAGGGGACCGAGTCGGAGACTCAGCCCCCAACAGAATGGATCATACGATATGATACATCAAATCATAATCGAGATATGACTACGGGCGGGAAACGGTGTCGACCACCTCGCCTATGATGGAGCCGTCGGGCCTTTTAATATTTTGAACAAGATACTGAACGGTGTTGAAACTGCGGTTTGCGTTTGCGGTCTGAGTTGCCATGACGCCCTTGTAATCTTTAATCTGCGCGAGGGCCTCGTTTACCGCCGGGATATCGGTGGTTCCGGCAATCTTAATCGCTTCCGCTACGAGCATTATCGAGTCATGCGCAACAACGCCCATGAAGGTGGGCTCGCGTCCGTATCTCGCCACATACTTTTCAACAAAAGCCTTCGTTTCCGGCGAATCGACCGTCACGTCCCAGTCGGAGCAGACATACCAGTCCATCGCGGCCTCTCCGGCAAGCTCAAGCGTAACGGCTGAAGAGTAGGACGAAGAGCCGATGCAGGGGATACCCTTACCCATCGCGACCATCTCCTTCATGATGAGCGGAGAATACTCGTCGTGGCTTATTGCTATGAGCCCGTCGCATCCGCTTGCCATGACCTGTGAAACTATGGGGGCAAATTGCATTTCCTTCTCAGGGAAGGAGAAAACGCCTGCGATTTCGACGTCGTATTGGCCGAGGGCCTCAACGATTCCGTCCGCCAGGCCCTGACCGAAGGAGTCGGTTATATGCAGGATGGCGGGTTTCTTCATACCGAGGTTAACCGCGGCAGCTCTCGCAAAAAGCTGACCCGTGTTCTCGTCGGTCATCCTCACCTGCCATACCCACGGATTCTCCTGTTTCCACACATTGGCGCTGGAACCGCCCGCCATGTGGATAACTTCCGCCTCGCGGACTATGGGTGACACGGCAATGGCGTTCGTACTGGTCGTGCCCTGGAAGAACGCGACTATGTCTCCGCGGGAGAGCAGCTTCTGAACCGCGTTGACGCTCGTCTGCTGAGTGTCCATCTCATCTTCCTCGATGAGCTCAAACATCCTTCCGAGTACGCCGCCGGATTCGTTGATGGCTTCGATGGCGAGCGCGGTGGCTTCGCGGCAGTAGTCGCCTGTGGCCTTTAACGATCCAGTAATGCCCCAGACCCCGCCGAACTTGATCGTCTCCTGTGGCGCAGCCGCGCCGCCCGAGCCGCTTGACGACGACCCGCTTGACGACGACCCGCCGGAAGACG
>Ga0123353_10017230_pt1 | contig 10606 bp, 6 predicted proteins | sample TergutLab28metaG_3_FD_92763 | JGI IMG/M metagenome (GOLD analysis project Ga0123353, IMG submission 92763) | Labiotermes labralis P3 segment gut microbial communities from Petit-Saut dam, French Guiana - Lab288 P3 | ecosystem: Host-associated > Arthropoda: Insects > Digestive system > Gut ... | reverse complement strand
GACAGTCTGTGAGGCCTACCTAGCCACGTATCAAATAAATATTGGTAACGCCTTCGCTGACAGCAAGGTAGTCTTGCTGCATTGCTTACCATTGACTATAATCTAGTGACCGATTTCAAATGTGCAATTCCCATGCTACGTCATCTTTTGTAATAATTAGTGTAAGTGGTGTCCGAAGTTGCACATGTCTTATACATTTGTTTCCTGTTTGTCGTCCCTCTATTTGGAAACTCCAATTTAAACTTTCTGTAGGCTCTCGAATGCCTTGTCTGTACCCCATTACATACCGTTAATTAGACTCCTAGACAAATGGCCTACTAAAATGTTAAAGAATATATACAGACAGCGACGCAGCATTTTAGCATGAATCATTCAATACGTATGATGATTGCCGTCAAAAGGCGACAGTACTTAACTCCAGATAACAATCAGTATAAAAAGAAACTTGAAATACGTGATGCAACGTTGGAATACCGTAAATATATGGCAGACGAGGCCATGAATTCACACGTGCATGTGTATTTACGTGTCTACAAAAAGTGTCAAATGGACGATACACAAACTAATCATTTGATCTCGTAGCGTGTCGTCTAGCCACCGGTCTTGGCGTTGCCTAATATTAGTGTTGTCTCCAGTGAGGTAGAAGGAGCACCGGAAGTCACGCAAAGTTCTGTGTAGCCACTAACGACATATCATGAAGCCAAGTAATGTGGCCTGTTAAGTAAAGATACGCGTTCATTAACTGAATATATCATGCCATAACAGAACACAGAGCAGAGTCGAAGTGCAGAGCTGAATTATGAGAGGATGAATATGCAGCGCCTGGGGTCTTACGCTTGCATCAGTCTCATTTTCAGTGTCATGTTCATTTTCCGAGTGAATGCATTTTCATTTGAAAGTGTAACTAATGTTACTAAGGACGTCATTAGGAAATATCACTCTGTCTATGTATATCTTATGCATTCGGATCATCAGCAAGGTGGGTCAGTCTTATATTTATACTTTTCCTTGTATTCGGGCCCAAGGTTTGTTATTCTGTCCTTATTGTTTCGTTAGGAATCTTAGTAGGTTTCTGCGACTAGAAAAAATAGCTGGCATCAGCTGGAAGTTACGTTTGCTTCTGTATTATATTATCCACCTCTAACGAACGAAATTTCTCTGGGTAGCAGCACCGAGTAGTAAATATTAGTGCAGTCTAGTGTCTGTTTTAAGTAAACTGCAATTAACTTTTCAAAACATTCCTTTTTACTGACATTAGGCATTTTAAGACATTTGCTTTCAATAATCTGGCTTTGAAATTTTAAAGTCATTTCACTAATTACCAATACCTGTGAACGTTATGTTCGGTGTTGTAATAGACTGTAGACTAGTCAAATAAAATCAAATATTTCTTGGCTGAGTCTCCTTATGGTCGGTCTTTTTTGCAGATCGCACCATTAAAAGCATTCATCCAAACCTCATAAACCAAACATCGTCTCAAATTCTGTGATGTAATTATATATTTTCTTATATATTCTATAACTTTCGCATTCCTCGTTTTGGATGCTGTCCTATAAACCTTGATAAGAAAAAATCTCTAATTCGTCTAGTTCATTATATGAATTATCTGCATACATCCAAAATAAAAAAAAATTACGCTGACCTCTTACCTACATAAAGCTACAAAAGTAATTATAACTAATTATGCCTAGAAATTTTGTGACCTGCTTTCTGGAAATTATCCGCAAAAATAATATACTAACATTATTATGACACCTTTCTTTTCCCATACATTCAGCCACATTTATCATGTATGAAAACCAAGATTAATTTCCAGTAGTAATTATGTGAATTGTTGCTGGACAAAACTGTTTTCCAGTGTAGAAAACAGCAGAACTTGAATTTTATGATGTAACTAAGTGGAGATATAACAATAGTCTGTCTACATCTTTGCATAGCTACCACATCCACTATGACTTTCTTCCCTTCTTTCGTTTTGTGTCCGCAGGTTTTCCCATTCTTTGTGAACCTACGACCCGGAACATTCTGCTGAACTACCTCTTTTATCAAAACAGATTATTCAAAAATGGGTCCGGTTTTACTTCCAGTCCTCCAACTAACAACAAATCTATCAATACTACAGCCAAGAGTCAACTTACTCCTTCCACTTTAACGGTACCCAATATTCACTAAGACGTCCATTTTCCCATGGCTGCGCCAAATCTGTCCAGTAGATTTTGTTGTCCACATCCATTTTCCACTGGTACGAAAAAAATCGACTCTCTAACGCTGCTTAGACTTGAATGTAGTGCAGTAGACATAAGTCCCTTCGATCTGTGACCTGAGATAGACATGATATAAAGGAAGGCAGAACTAGAAAACAGCCATAGATACGGTAAGGATTTAGACGGAGGCGTTCCTATCCACCTTCCTCGGCTATAATTAATTAGATTTTTACGTTGATACCGCTGTATTTATGTCCATCCCAAATCAATTTATTACATTATGGCTTTTGTCAACGAATTACACAGAAAATGAAGAAAAAATGAGGCGCTGAAAAGCTTTGCAGATTATTAGTAAGGTTATTCGGTGAAGGAAGTTGAATAAGAGTCGATAATACACATAGACAGTGGAAAAATAACTTATAATGAAGGCATCTTGATCCTCCTAAACAGCGACAGATTTCTAATACACTATGTGGCTGCACAATTCAGAAGGAAGTTTCTGGCCTTAATATTTTGCATCCCGTTGTGTTTCTGAACTGAATCAAAAATATTTTTCATTGCATCACGCGCAACTTTATTAGTAAACAATCCGTTTAGTTACAACACCAATTCATATTTCGACTTTTTAGTAAAACCATTCTCGGGCTAATTAATTCAAAAACTTAAATATAAAAAGTAACTTTGTACGGTACATAAAATCAATGTGGTAGCGAACTTTCATACCCTACAGCACTTTGTATTGATATTTCTTACTTACTTACTCCATGGTGCAGAGTCCTTCTTGAGAAGCTAACTGGTTTGCAGCTAGTCAAGAAATCCCCCGCATTTCACGGAACCCGAAGGTTCATTGCCGCACTCACGAGCATCCGCCACCCGTCCCTATCCTGGGCCCGTTCAATCCAGTCCATATACCCACATTCCACCTCCTGGAGATCATTCCTAATATTATCCACCCATCTACGCCTAGGTCTCCCCAGTGGTCTCTTTCCCTCCGGCTTCCCCACCAACACTCTATACACCCCCCTCTCCTCACCCATACGCGCCACATGCCCAGCCCATCTCATTCTTCTCGATTTTATCACCAGCACAATATTGGGTGAGGAGTACAGATCATTTAGCTCCTCGTTATGCAGTCTCCTCCATTCCCCCGTTACCTCGTCCCTCCTAGGTCCAAATATTGTTATTGCTTAGACATGCGATTTTGTGTTTGTTACATTTCTGAACGTTAGTTAAAATTACGTAAAGTTTAAAATCTTTCATAACTTTTAAAGACTTATGTTCATGTTGACTGAAGCTTCCTTTACTCTTTAATCATAATTTACTTTTGTTTTTTAATACGCTGCTGCCTCTGATTTCTTTTTCTAGGATTTTATGCTCATGTTTCCACGGTAGTTGAAGAAGAATGTTCTACATACATCAGTTTTATAGATCTATATTGAAGACACTTCTGGTTTTCTTCCTCCGTTTTACGCCACCTATGTCATACATATACACCATTCAATGTTTTTTGCAGGCACATTTTCCTTGTTCGAATAAGAATTGTCCAAATATTGTTCCCTTAACCGTGTATTGTCTGTGCACCTCAACATTCGGGATTGACATCATTCATTCCATGTATGTGGTACATTCAAAAGCTGAGAGAAATGGTTCCTCCACCTAGCCACAATACTGTGGGAATCTGTAGCCAAATCACATTTGTCATCCTTTATCTTATTAGTTTTGACCGTTAATCCTTCTTAAAATCATTGAGAGCCCTATACAAATCCCTGATGGTTTCGATAATTCCAGTTCATCAATTTTCAGCTCTCCGATATTACTACTCTTTTTTTCTGACATGTCTAATAGCTTCACGTCTAATATTGTTCAGATTATCTATATTGCTTTCGTTTGGATCCTCTAACCACTGCATTGTAGCCTGCTTCCTTTGATACAAAGTAATGAACATTCTTCATCAAACCATGGCTTATGCTGTTTTTATTCATACAGATAGAGTCTCTCTGTAGCTGAGATTTTGATAATCCCTTTAATGTTTTTCCAAACCCCGTTTTTGTCCTTGCTGTCAATTAAGTTATTCAAATCTGTAAACCTCTCTGAGGTCTTAACATAATGCTGTTTCCTAACCTCCAGCTCACTTATCTTTCTGAGATTAAATCTGTCCCCATCAAATTTCTATGCTGCTTGTGTACTTACTGCCAATCTTTCCTCAACTTTTGCAACCACCAGATGGTGATCAGTATCAGAATCAGTTCCCCTGAAACTTCGTACATCTAGTATACTCGACTGCCGTCTCCTATCTATCAATATGTGATCAGTCTGGTTGCAAGTCTTCCCATCAGGAGAGGCCCAGTTTTTCGTATGAATGTTCGGTGCGGAACGTTTTACTCTTAACAACAAGATTTTTTGATGTGGCAAAGTTTTCTATTCTAACACCAATACCATTATTATCCTGATGTAGAATCTCATTCACAATTGTCGGTTTGAAAATATTCTCTCTCCCCACTTTTGCATTAAAATCTCCTAATAATATTTTCATATGGTACTTAGGAAAATGATAAAAAAACCTGTTCTAATTCCTCATAAAAACCCTCTTTTGAATCATCAATTTTCTCCTCTCTTGGTGCATGCACATTTTGAACAATGATATTACACAAGCAACCGCTCAGAACTCTATATGACATCATATCGCTAACGAACTCTACTCTCTGAACTGCTGATGTTATTCTGCGGTGTACAAAAAAATCCTGTTACCAATTGATGATTTTCGTTCCTTTTCCTTAGAAGATAATATAACCCCCTGCTCTTACCGTTCTCCGTTGTCGCACCTAAACTCCGGTATACCCAGTAAATATATTATATACATCGCTAATTCCCAGGCCACTGTGGAAAGTGACTCTGCCCTATACAGGCCCCTTGCATAACAAATACCGTATCTCATGTCTATTTTCCATTGCTTAGGTCGTTCCAAAATCCAGTCCAGGACCGAGGAACATGGATCTGTTTCGTATATAGGCTCGGTTTTAGGTGAGGCGTTGTTATCAATACGCCAGAAAGACCAAGAGAGTGCACATTTATCATATTACTTTATTCCAATTTTTTAAACATAAAGTTATTCCAATTTTTATCACGATTCACGCTTCAGAGAATGTAGAGTTGTTATCAACTCGCCCAACCCCCAAGCTGGATGACCACCCCTTGTTCACTGCCCGCAACTGGTTATGCAATATATTTGCAGCTACCCTGCGTACTGGAAGCCTTTCTTCCATCCGCAACCTGAGGACGCCCGTTGCCTTTACTGATAGGCAACTACTTATTATGGATAAAATTCATTTTCTTTCTATAAATACAAAAAGGTTATTGGTATAAAAACAACGTCCAAAACGAATTTTAGCAGTTCCTGAAGGCAGGACACGTTATCAAGTTAGGGTGCTTATTTACAGAATCGCTTTATTTGGCGAGGCTGAAGAAATCACTGTCAGATACCGGCATTTTTATTGCAACTAAACGTATTGACCAGGTGTCCAAATCTGTCAACTGGAACGAGCATCAACCACTGCATGTAATTTTCTCCATTGATACAACCACGAAACAAGCCCTACTGGAGGTAAGACAACTTCTTCTCACTGTTATAATGATGGAAGCTTACGTGTTACCACGCACAATATTCAGGATATTAACATCTCTATCTGTACAAGTATGATATGTCTTCTTAATTTTTTCGATATCCATTTCCATGAGCCTCTCACCCGACCTGCCCGTACATACAGGTGGAAGAAGAACATTAAATTTTCTTCTGGAAAATGTCTTAAGTTTCAGAAGAAATAGCAGAAAAATCTACGCCTCTTTGATCGGTATTTAATAACAACTTTTACTCACGATGTTTAGGCCTATGTGTTACGCAGCCGAAATGTGCGTTTTGAGGCCTGTAAGTAACAACAGGAGATAGGAACGTGTTGCTGCTTATGTACTGCCGGAGAAAAAGGTCACCGCATGACATGCCTCAGCTGGCACAGACGGGAGGAGGACGTAAAAATACAAACCATTAACGACCTCTGAGCAAACGGAGTTTTTTTTTTTGTACAGGACATCCAGTTGTGTTATAGAATTGAGAGAAAACAATAAATTTATTTATTTCAGTCCAACCCAACAAAATTAATTTGCCTTATTGGCTACAAGTGTCGGTCATTAGATCATCATCAGGCCAGCCATACATAAAATTTAAAACCGGTCACATGTAGTGCACATTAAATTCAGTGTCGTATGGGATGCTATACGACATTGAATTTAATGTGCACTACATTTAGCCGATTTTAAATTTTATATATGAATGGCCTGATGATGATCTAATGACCGACACTTGTAGCCAAAAAGGTAAATTCATTTCGAGATTTTGGACTTAAATAAAATGATTGTTGTCAGCACCACACCCAGTCCGCTTCACCCTTCGGTCCCCCTCGAACTGTAGCCTGGATAAGCCTCGGTTCCAGTCTGGACGGGAACGAAAAGTCTCGCCAACACAAGTATTCGATCCCCGAAACCCCAGCCATAGTAAATCGCTATACCGACTGCGCTATCCCGGCCGTACTGTCTACGGAACGGATTTTAATGTACAAAATGTTATTTTGTCTTTGTTAGGCTCATGGAACTCCGTGTGACGTTACAATTGCTAGAATTTGTTTACAGGAGTTTTGTGGCACGTAAGCACATATGTCTATGTTAATAAATATTTGGGTTTGAATACAATTCTCACAAGTCTGTGCAGCGTCTTAGCACGCTGAGCCAAGCGACATGTCTGCTCCAGTTAGAAATATTTATTTTTAATAAGGGGATCCTTCACGTTGGGTTCCAGAATTTTACATTTATTGACATTCTGGGAGTTACCATTCTGTATTTTGTATGGGCAAACAGGATACCAGGAAGGAAATTAAATCTCTGCCCTTGGATGCAGTACTAGCCGCTAGATATCTTCATCAAGCCTTTTTCACAGCAAACATTCCTTGAGCTGAATTATAGTGCAGCGTTTGGGATTAGTTTACAAGAACGAGAAGTATGTAGTAGGATTTCACGTTTACTTCATAATGTTGTTGAATTCACTGGTACATTCTTCTCTGGATAATCTCCTTCGCTTATCAGCTTTCTCATTGTACACAACATTTGTTCATAAGTGGCAACCAGCACACTGCCACCGCTGCCGGTTTAAAAGATCGGCCAGGTGCGCCGTTTTGAGGAGTTTCATATTACAAGCACTTCTGCAGAACTTCTTGGTTTGCAGCTCTTTCCATAGATCTGTGTTAAGTATTTGTGTCCGAAAACAAACCACTTCTTAAAAGATATGATTATGAAGTTAAGAATTCCTTTCTAAAATGTACTCAGATATAGCGAAGTGGTCAACAATCAATAGAAGTATCTACCGAAGTGTTACAAAGAAATGTTGAACAATCCTCAAGGATCGTGCAGGACGATCAACGTAAAGGTGATCACGGACGGAACAGAAAGGAATTTTAAGAAAATAATTATTGTGTTTTGGTTACGCAGCAGATGCATCAGAAAAAATAAATCATTTATCACGCCGCGACTTGTTGGCGGTAAAAAAAAAGAAATGAGACGTGTTTTCAATGAAACTGGAACGATTATTTTGATTTTTGATGTTTGATATTTGATAAATGTTGCTGGACCAGGCATAGGAGAAATTTTATTAAAAGTATTTGCATTGAGCCATTCTAGAATCTTTCATGTTACTTCTTTCGAATTTTTGACACAGTGTGTGAAAATATTTGTGTGCTTTTACAAGATGTAGGCTACATGTAGATAATGGAATGAATTTTTCGTCGAAATCATAGCTAGACTAGAGATCTTCGTAATCAAAGTTAGAAGAAAATCACTCCATCCTGCACCACCAATTATGATTTAAAAAACCTAGCTTGATAACTTTATTATTACGCACAGAGTTTTGACATTTTTGTATGAGGGCAATGGGATGACAGGAGCGAATTTTTCCCTACAGAAATACTGCAAGATATACTTAAAAGTTGCCTAAATCTGCTAAAAAGTGACTAGGCCTCTATTCAGGTTGTAGAGAACGGGATGGAAACTCCAAGAATTATGCGTTGGGAAATCTGAATGAATGGCAGAAAGGGTTCAAATTGTTGTTTCGAGGTAAACGGATTTGAAAGCGTTGGTGTTCCCCCTACAGCAACAGTTTAAGATACGTACAAAAGTGAATCCAAGGTGATAAAAAGCGACTTTGCCTACATTTATGCTGATTTATGTCGCAGTCTATAACCAAGTCGGAAAACACAAACCAGTTTTTCTGCAGACATGAAAGGCTTCGGTATTATCGAATCCCTAACTTGAAAAATGCATCTTCAGCCTTCCGTGATAACGAAGGGAGATTTGTGATTCACATTTCTAGGTGAATTTCGCAGTTCGCTACGACCGTGCTTACATTCCTCCTTCAGATCCTGACAATGTAGGTGATTATTTTATGTAGTGACAAGTAGCTTTTAAATAAGGATATTTCCACTGCCTAGAATGTGCTTTAAGGTACACGCAGAAAAATTTTAGCAACTTAAAATCCGCTCCATAATCTGTTCCAACAATAAACGTGGCTGGAGAATTTTATCGAACTCTACTCAGATAGCTCCACAAATTTCACGTCATGGTTTCAGCAGTCAGCTGTGATGGATTCCACTCTCTTTCGTACGGTTTTGTTGATTACTTTGCTACGGAACGGTTTTATGACGTAACACTCTCTTCACAAACTATCGTCTGGTTAAGTCACTGCAGTACATCCAGTACACTTATATTGGAAAGAACAATTAACTAAATCATAAAACCGCAAATGATGACACAACTACTGCATTTAGTGTGAAAGTATTGCCACCACGTGAACATAGACAGTGATTCACAATCAGCGAGTTGGCCAGTTTGGGCTACTTTAAATTTATGGTTAGTTACTCAATTATTATACCAACTACTGCACATATATAAAATTTACACATTAAAACTGCGTATCACGCAACGAAGCACAGAATGCACATCCGTAGCAGGGCACTCTTCACAACATAACATTACACAACACGGCATGCTGCCACAATACCCAACTGGTACAACGAAATTAATATGTGAATATTTCTAGTGTGACTTTAGCAAGGACGAAATAGCTCCCTGATGATGGTCCTAGGACCGAAACATGTCGGAGCGTTTTTAATGTTTTAATGCGTAAATTTTATAAATTTTATATATGTGCAGTAGTTGGTGTAATAATCAAGTAACTCAACAACATGCACGGTGTAACAACGAAAATGAAATTATGGTTAGTTATTAGTGACTTTTACCATATTGCTTCCTGTATTTTATCTTAGTAGTTGGGTCGACAATAAACCCAACAGCATTCGAGAAATAAATAAATAAATAAACAAAGATATATAAACTAAATGACACATTTATATATTAATCTCAGATATCGAAAGCAACAAGCCTGTTAAGTGGAAAATGGCTACTCTTCATGGATTCAACCGTATTAATGGAGGAATTCTTCGCCGATATTTACATTCCATTCGACAGTGAGTTTCTGGTGGCACAACATTCTTCTGGGGTGGATAATAACAACAATGAAGTGTCACTCACTGAGGTGTACAGGATTCGTGACACTCTGCCACTCCAACAGTACCGCGTGGCTAACTGGAGTGCAGTCGGCGGTCTTACCTGGACGACTCTGCGCGTGCAGCAGAGGCGGGACTTGCAGGGTGTCGTCATAAGATGTGTGTATATTCCAGAAGTATGTCCTTTTTTGTACAATATCTATACCATGCAACCTGAAAAGTTCATAAATGTAAAGGAATAATATTTTTCATTACTGATGTTAATTTTTTTTGAAACAGCCTCCTTATATCACACCTGCAGAGTACGATGGCAAACATTTTACGAACCTGAACGGATTTTCGATACAATTAATGAAGGTGCTGCAACATCGCATGAATTACACGTAAGACTTTCAGTGATTATGTAGACCTACGCAAGAATACGAGTACTTGTCTACGATTTTGTATTTTCATGCTTAACTAGAAAATACAGGCGAAAAAGGACTAATTTTGTGATGGAAATGACAAAATGTCGGGTTACATAATAAGGGGGTATGGAGGGTTAAACATCTCATTAATAATATGCGCTTCAAATTTAGCAGGTAATTCAAGAATATGTTATTAACTTTTCGACTACTAAAATTAATCTACGAGGGCCGTACCGAGAGTCATGAGCAACAATATTTTGTAAAGTAACACGCTTTATTATTGACAAACCAAATACACCACCTTAATCTACAGACCTTTCTATATTTTTCCACATAATCGCCACTTCTTTGTACACATTTCTCCCAGCGTTCTGGGAGTTTGAAAATTCCCCTT
>Ga0123353_10017227_pt1 | contig 10607 bp, 10 predicted proteins | sample TergutLab28metaG_3_FD_92763 | JGI IMG/M metagenome (GOLD analysis project Ga0123353, IMG submission 92763) | Labiotermes labralis P3 segment gut microbial communities from Petit-Saut dam, French Guiana - Lab288 P3 | ecosystem: Host-associated > Arthropoda: Insects > Digestive system > Gut ... | reverse complement strand
TTTGTCTTTGTCTTTGCTTTGTATGTAAGTGCGGTCAATCCTTGCTGTCACGCCGGCTTTGGTGGAAAAGAGGAAGGAACTAAAACTAGAGAGAACACGTTGTACCACTGACCGTCTTTACTAAGCACACGCAAGTAAGGAAAAGAGATAGAAGAAGACACAAGAAGAATCATTTTGATTTATAGCGCAATACATAACGCTGAAGGACGCAGGAGCTATAAGAACTTTTTATCTTCTACCCGGCGCAACTTTGTGCCGATTCTTCTTCTTCATCATCATCATTTTTGTCCTCTTTTCTCTATCTTCGTCTCTGTTCCCTTCAGTATGGAGAAAGCAGACGACGCGACCGTGAATTTACGGCAAGAACTTCGCTAAATACAGCATGTGCGAAGGGTACTACAAACGCATAGCTTCGTCGGTAGGCGCAACACGTCACAGGTACACGAAGCTACCTATCGGCTGCTTGATGCACTCTCGTGTTGTAAGACCAATATATAACATGCACTTTTTGTGAAGTGAAAGACGATTCTTTTTCTGAATTTGTACGACGAAGTGATGACGGTCGTGCAAGTCGGCCGAAACATTTTGTAAAAATTTTGACTATACGATATTCATTGTGTCGTGTTACTCGGACCTTGTAATCGATATAAACTATTGAAGCAAGACTGAGTACCCTGAGTTTTTGGAATCAATCAAAGATTGGTCAAGATTTCGTCTATAATACGTCCCGTATTTCTCAACTCATAAGATGCATTTTTTCTTAAAGAAAGGTCCCCGAAAACCACTTTGCTTCTTATCGCCAGAACACAAACGTGTAAAGAGAAGTTCATCAGCCCTTGTTAATTACAGGATGCGTCTTATTGCAGCATTTTATGAGGCGGAAATACGGTACAGATTGTTTTACTTGGACTACCGATATTTCTCATACACTAACACTGATCTGTTCTGGAAGCAAACAAAAATTTATGTACAAGAGACAAGAACAGCACAGGTACCTCATCTCGTATAGCAGCTAGGCTACGGACTGGACAACGGACGACTCGTGCTTCGATTCCTGAAAAGTGAGATTCCTTTGTTCTCCTGAGCGTCAAAACCGAATCTGGAGCCCACACGTGCTGTACTTAGCAAGTACTGGAGTGTTGTAACCGGAATTTGAAGCTGACTACGCATCTCCACCTAACGACGACATTAAGAATAGGTGGAATTTTACCTCCGCGCCTTCATACCCCTTACGGTGTACAGAGGAACAACTTGGAATGAAAATGTGCAACATATAGCTCTATATAGCAAAATCTGACAAGCAGTGGCTAAATATGCTAAAGGTCGGGTACCAGAACTTGAAAACGCAATGATTGGGGTTGGAAAATACGGAGTTGTGAAGGTGCAGCCTTACCATACAGAATAAGGAGTAAAAAAAGGCAAACTTGTCCCTGTACACGCTATGAAGTCGTATAGGGGGCGTAGAGGTACAGGTCCACTAATTCTTAATCTCGGCGCTAGAAGGAGAAGGTTAGTCAACTTCACGCACCGCGTCCTATACCCCGGGAAAGAAACCCGGTACCAACTGAAAAGGAGACCGATGGGCCCCAGAGCCCGTCTGGTCTCTTTTTGAGAAGAAAAAATCTCTTGCCCCTGCCGGGAGAATAAAAAAGAACCTTTAATATATTAAGAACCGCAGTTCACCTGTTTGTTCTCTTTTAATTTTAAACAAAATTCTTAATATCATTGCAAATTATGATGATATTCGTTATTGAATTATAAATCCTTTTCACAGGAACGCTGACACAGCTGCAGGCTACAACGTAAATAAAGAAAGCAATCTGTCGCCATTCCCACGCACGAGAACGGGCAAGACGTCTTCTTTTCGCTTAAGGTTCCACCTTTGAAGCTTGTTTAGCTGGGAACTTACGTTTCGACTTGTTAATTACATACGCGGGTGTCATGACACAGTATGCAAGGCGTGAGATATTTATAGCGCACGACCTGATGCAAGCGAGGCTTTGCTTGGTGTTCAAGTTACAGCTTCATCCATCGAAACTGCAGCTACTGCTTCGTCCCTTGTGCGTCGTATAGTCACAAACAAAGAAGCAAGCTCGTGGCATTTTACCTCTTAACTTGAAAATGAGTGTTAGTATGGAATTCAAGCCCTAGACTAGGGCTGACGAAACATTTTGTGGGCGCGTGACCAGATTGTCCATAGATTTCGAAGAAATTTTTCCGCGATCCCATTTGAATTCTGAATAGCAAAATAAGATCTTGGAGCCTTCCATAATTATTATGCATCGTTATTACTAATTTATATTATAATTATAATTGTATAATTAATAGTATAATTATTATATTTCTAATAAAGGCCTCTTAGAGGAATGCGATAAGAAGGAAGTTTGGAAGTAACTTGGGCTACTGCTACTTCCTGTTTGACTAGAAGATTGTAAAAGTTTTTTCCAATAGCACGTAATCGCTCGGTCACCGCCAAGTCGGCGTCCCCTTGATAAATATCCAGTCAACACTACTTACTACCGCCGATTTCGGTAAAAATGTCTCACTCGCAGTTTTGTTTAGTAGCAATGGTAATACATATATAATCTATACTCAGTGAGATATGTGTATATATGTACATACAAATACACATACACAAGCACGCACGCACACACACACTTCTTCACAATATAGAGAAGCTGGTCGGGCAAAAGAAATAAAAAAAAAAAAATTGGGACAGCAGTGAATGCCGCGTGCCATTTTGGGCACGCGTGCCATAGCTGGGTTAGTCCTTCTCCAGGCCGTTATTTGGGGTTGTTCAGCTAATGCAATCTAAGCTGTCCTCAAAACAGCCGTGTAGGCCTAGAGTGTATCGGTTCGAGTTATCATGGCTTTGAATATTAAGATGTGACGCCGTGCAGGCTGGTAGATAAGAATCAACGTTTCGAAGGAGCCTGCTACCAACATTTGCAGCGTAGAAACAAGTTGTTCTCCCTCCCTCCCTCCCTCCCTCGAATAATTATAAATGGTTTCATAGCATTAACATTGCTTACTCTTATAAGAACGTAAACTTAGATGCCTCAGTCAGTATAGTGACTAGGTACAGAGTCGGCAACCGAGAAACCATGGTTACACTCCCGGCAAGAGCAAGAGTCTTCATCTTCACAGCGGCCAAACTACTTTTGAGTCCCACGCAGCTTGTTACTCAGTGGGTGCCAGAAACGTTTCTCCACGAGGTGAAGTGGCCAGGACTTTTGACTCTCCATTTTACTCATACACGGTCATTGGTAAATAGCAGAATTATCTCCATCACGTCTCCAGTTTCAGACGTAGGTAACGTTAGCAGCCTAGACTGATGTCACAATTCGGGAGAGTGCTCCAAGTCGTGTGTCGGTAGATCAGTGTGTTTCTGCAGTCGAAGCGGTGGATGTACCAGTATTCTTCTGCTTGCGCAGTAACATCAATCATATGACTAAAGGATGAGGACCGAAAGGTTTGTGAGACTCGCGCTGAAGTTTGTCATGCAAAATGACAGGGACTTTGTGGAGGTAATTCTGCTACACCAACACTGTAGTATATGAAAAACATTCTGTGCCGTTTGCCGTCCCCCGTTACAAGAATCCTGTGACGGTTTCAAGCACACATTCACTAATTTCTACCGCATGTCTGAGAAGCAGTACCTCACATTTACGGTGTAGCCGTTCCCGTAAAGTGTTTGTGCAGAATTCTCCCACTACATCCCACACTTTTAATTCCGTAATGGTGTGGCTCTTGTCAAGACCACCTCTGTGGCCCTAGCAACATCAATTTAAAGCGATTCTTTCAGTGAAAAGATTTTAGTCAGATTCAACCTTCTGGGTCGTCCATGGACACATTCACTCCGCTATATAACGATACATTTGCATGCCATTCCAATTGTTTCAAATCTACTTTGCCGCTGTAAGGAAACGACGGTCTGTAGAATGGCTTTTGCTCCTCAGACGCATCTTCATGAGGAACGATTTACATTGCAAATTACACAAGTAGCTATTTTAAATGGCAGGACGTTTGGATACATCAGGAAAGCAGTTTATTTACTTTGTACTTTCACTGAAGTGTTCGGGAGCTTCATTTTAGTTGATTCCTTTTCTGGTTATTGGTTTATATTGCGGATATAAAACGCACATGTTCGGTCTTTTGTAGCAGCAAATTTAAAGATCGACTCTTACGTGCTGCACGGTACCTACGGTAAGTAGATGGGCACAATTGGGAAAGGTGAAACTATCAACACGAAAATGCGTGGTAATTATACAAATTCCGCACATGTTTCTGTACAGAGGCCCATGATAATCTCGCACTGAAAATCGACCTGACAGTCCATATTGTGGTATTCAATAATGTAATATCGAGAAGTCTATAGACGGACCCACACGGACTAGAATACGATTTTCAATGTTGTCAGGTTTTCAAATCTCACAACGAAATATTGGACCAACATGTTGTTATGAAAATCCGACGCTCGCCACAGAAACCAGATCTAAGGTTATGTTTGAAGTCCTCTGCGATGTGAAGTTTCGTCGCTGGGTGATGGCATCCGACACTTAGCAGGACTCTGTGCCTTCACCTTCAAGGATAACGCAGTCGAAAACCGTTAAAGGGAGGGAAACGCGATCGTTCGAAACGTCGGGAACCACGATAAGCTTCATAGGCCAGGACAATTAAATCCTCAGTAATACCTCCACAGTTACCTCAACTGCAGCACCACACGTGCAAGGCACCCATTTCACCCTATTCTATGCCAGACGTCGTAACTTACGCAGACATATTACAGAGCATACTTATATTGCCAACGGATTAACATTTGATGATTGAAACACGTCGGGATATATTAAGGGTTTTATTCAACACACTTATATAGGGATGTACAATTACGTAACATTAATTTTGTTCCCTTAGTATAAAATAAGGTTCTTAATTGTTAGAGATCAAACACAATTACTATACGTTTCTGTCAAATTTATCTTTCGCTTTTCCACATAGCAGAAGCAAAAACAAAAAAATATTTAATTCGATAGCAGTAAACATTCTCAAGAATTAAATCACCTATTAATTTTTCGCTAGTTTAACTCTTTATTTGTTTCTGCCGTTCCAAATATTTTAATATTGTCGAATTTTTAAAAGTTGTTTTGTCTGTTTCTGTACTGTAATTTCTTCATGAAACGTGAATATTGTAGCAAAGCACCTACCATCGTCACAGTTTCTGTGCTTCTTATAATGATACCGCTTCTAAACCGTCAGTACAGTAGCCACTATACATACCACTTTCTTGAACATTAAACGGGTCTGCGTTTTCCCTGCAGAATATATTTATAGATTCGATACTATTCTATGAACCAAGAGCGGTTATTTTCTTATACAAGATGAACGATTTCGTCTTTGTAATAGAGAGGCAATATGCTGTCTGTGAGGTGTAATTCACTAATGTTGAACAGGTGCATATCATATCCAAAAGGATTCATATTTATAAGTTTAACTTGAGCAGCAATTCATGTTACGACTTGAATTGCACTTAACAGAAACTGAAAGTGGGAACGTCTACTGCAGACTGGAATGCACAGATTCCACAAATGCAGTCTATACAGTTCTGAACAACCATCTTTCGTCAATTCATTTAATGTAGCAGACATCTGAATTTACATATATCAAAATTACATTACAGCTCACAGGACCTGTGCTATACAGATCCACTGTTCCTATACAGGGCTATGAGTCATATCAAAAAGTAAAGGTGAGCCTATGACATGCCTACGCAGGCACAGAGGGGAGACAGACGTACAGCTCCAACCCATTCGCAATCCGCCATTAGAAGGAAGTAGGTGGTCAGCACCACGCTCCGGCCGCATTATCCTCGAGGAAGACACGGTATCCATTGTACGCGAGGGTTGGTGTGCCTCATGGTTGGTCTGGACGGCGCGGAAAACCTCGACGCCACCGTGACTCGATCCCTGGACCGTCCAGTCCCTATGCAGCCACTATACCGACTACACCATCCGGGCCGCCATGTAAGATAGCAGTTTTGTTCAAATTATGAGCAATATACTTTTAGAAGTAGATTGAAGTAAACGGGTTGCTTGTCAGACGAAATTCATTTACGAATTGCAGACGTTTGATGTAGCTATATTGGAATAAAGTACTAAGTGACGCACTAGCGTACGTAATGCACACACACACACACACACACACACACACACACATACGCACACACACACACAGAAACACACCACACACACACACGCACACACACACAGAAACACACACACATACACACACACGCACACACACAACACATACACACATATACACACACGCACACACACACACACAAACACACCACACACACACACACACGCGCACACACACACAAACACACCACACACACACACACGCACACACACACATATACACACACACCACACACACACACACACACACAGAAACACAGAACCTTGCCTTTTTTCATACTACTTTAGAACTAAACACACAAACTGGAGGTACTGTCAATGTGGGTATAAACATATGTTCACCTAGGAAACCCTAAGGAACATAAGCGAAAGACGACGCGTGTCAAAGCTATGTACATCCAGGTTCTTCGGAAAAAGTAGCTACGTGAGTTTATTAATTTAACAGTGTGGAAATTTTCACATAGCCACAGTCCTTCCAGTTATTGGTTCTAAACCGTTACTAAAATTATCAGATTGACTGGACTCTGCGAGGAATTTTCTTACAAGCCGAGAGTCTGTGGGACAATCGTTACTTGAGGAAGAATTACTTCGAACATATCTGCCCGAAGCAAATAATTATAAACATAAAGTAAATAAACGAGAAGGAGAGAGAGTCTAATGGTTAACTGGCAATGTGATTTAACGACACTCGCAAACCAACTTTGTTAGATGGTGCGTTTTTACTGTCATCAATTGGCAGTTCCTACTGATACTGCAGCCTATACTGGAAGCTCTTATGTAAATCAGCCAATAAGGTCTATTTATATTCTAGGCACAGACTTGATATGCAGACTGCTGCAGCAGGAAAGTCTGCAAGTCATCGTCAGGGAGTTCCATTTACATTCCTTCACACTCCTTTCGTTTGATGGTCTTCAAACTATCCTCTACATTCGCGGATGCGTTGGTGATTTTATTACGCTCTCAGCAGATTGTTAGAATCACGGATCGAAAGGCAGCAGATATAGACTTACATTCTGAGACGTGGACAAACTCATTTTTACATTAAGTCTAATACAAGATAATCACGAAATTCGACACACTTAAATATCATTGTCCGCCTCTAACCTAATTCTTGAACTGTTCATTTTATTCACATGTTCAAAATTTATTTTTCGAAGATCCATGGAATAAATACACATGTTTTTAATACAAAGTTTTGAAATGGTGACTTTTCGAAAAATGCCTAGATCACTTCCGTATTTATACAGAATATACGGTGCGACAAAGACTGAAAAGCCTGTACTATCCAGCCAATTAATTGCTTGATTAAAAATTGTTCTTAGCCTGAGAATCATTTGTACGCACTTAAGGATAAATAACTATTCTTCATACGTAACACTACTGACGTATATTGTGTTTCACATCTCTCAAATAAATACAGAAACCTGCCAAACGCACAAATGCAATCACCCTTAATTTAAAATCAGTTCGATACCCTACAGTGTCAGCGGTTTCTCTGTATCTGGTCATTGTGCAAGACCATGGGTGTTAATGCAGCGCATAAACGTTCCATGTCCGCTTCTTTTTCGCTGCGTTGCAAATTTCGACATAGCCCTATCACTACGCGACGTCACGAGAGTAAAGAATGGAAAAGATAACACTTTAACTAGCTACCTTTCCCTTTTATTTACAACCAAATTTTATTATTTTTGTGTATTTTAATATAAGCTCCGCTTTTGCTACAAGTGCATAATTACGGCCTGCCTTCTTGAAGAAAAAAGTATGGCACATGAATTAATTCTTGGGTCGTAATGACTTGTAAAATTATATGAGGTTTTGTAAGTTTCTGGGAAGAAGAGGTCCTAAACTAGTTTAAGGAAATGTGGAAGTACATAAAAATTTTCAGCCAGTATATCCAGTTTCCGCGAGAAGACTCGAGCCGAGTGTAACCCCGACATGAAAGAGGAGAGCTTGGCACAGCGCGATGTCCAACAGCATCCACCCCCATTTCATCCAAAGCGACGCAACGTCTACACAGCTCTGCGAAGTAGAAGTCACAAGTAAAAAATATTTCCTAAACTGGATTTTTCAGCTAAATGGTACGGCAGATCCCAGGTGCTGCGCGGTCTAAAGCGTGGGTCTGTGGCCGCTCGCTGTCTGGGATTGCGAGTTCGAATCACATCGGGAACATGAATATCTGTTTCATATGAGCACTATGTGTTTGTCGCGGTAGCACAGTGGTTAAGGCGCTGTGCTACAAATTGGAAGGTCGCTGGTTCGATCCCAGCTGGTGTCATTGGAATTTTCATTGAAATAAAATCCTTCCGATCGCACTATGGCCCTGGGGTCGACACAGCCTCTAATATAAACGAGTACCAGGAGCATTTCCTGGGGGTAAAGGCGGTCCGTGTGTAAGGCTGACAAACTTACTACCATCCTGTGCCGTTGTCATGTAATCCGGGAACCTTAACTTCCTGGAACCCTCTGGGCCACTCCATGCCTGTAACGGAACTGCTTTACTTTTACTGTGTGTTTGTCAGGTACAGTTTCTGCGTAGCGCTGATCATTCATCCACAGGCATCCTACCGAGTGTGTGTGTGTGTGTGTGTGTCTGAGTGAGATCGAAAAACCTCATACAGTAGGGCTAGGCTCAGTTCAGAAGGCCTACTCAGTGAGTCCCATAGCCCCTCATATCCAACCCCCGTAACATTAGCATTATGGCTGTGTCTGACCTCAAAGTGACGTCACCAGAGTCTTCTGCATCCCCTATGCAACTCCCCTCTTTACACATAATTCTTTATCCATTTCATTTTCTTCCAATCGTTTCTCTTTCTTTTTTTTTATCAATTTGTCATCCTTCACATAAAGAAGAAGAAAGATAAATGGTTTCAGTGAAGTCCATAAAAGTAACGAACTTATGACCTTGTTGCTCGATAGGGTGACGATCAGGTCACAGAGATCAGTCTGTACGGTATCCATCACAGCAAGTGTCTTGCTGCACGAAAGAACAGAACTTCCTTCCTTATCCTGGTCTGCCTAATATGCAGTTCTGCCCATTGTCATCATTTCCTCTACTAGGCACTACGCTTCGGTGCCTATTTCCCCTTATTATGACTATTAACGTTATTTAATTGTATGCAAACGTTCTTTCGCACATCCCTTCATGTAGACGTTGTTCACTTCTAATTCATTAGTCCACTTCACAAATTCCCATCCCATAGACACACAAATATAATAAAACCGTAATGACGACAAAACGTCCTCTACGCGTGTGTCAGTCGATTGTTGTTTCTCTTATGCAGAACTTTACTTAAACGCCTTTCCTTAAACATGAAGACGCAGTTAAGTAGTGGCAGGCTTTAAACACAGGGTACTCGGTTCGCTTCCACGAGGATGTAAATCGATACCTAAAACACAAAATGTAGAAAGCCGGGGAAAAAATGCATACAGGATTTTGGTGGGAAACCAAAAGAATATACACTTCTTAGAAGACCTAGGGATCGGTCGAAGGATAATATTAAAATGGATCTCCAAGAAATAGGATGGGATAGTGGGGAATGGAATTATTTGGTTCATGATAGGGACAAGTAACGGGCTGTTGTGAAGGCGGGAGTGAACTTTCGCGTTCCATAATAGTCGGGGAATTCCTGCACTAGCTGTGGAGCTATTAGCTTCCCAAGAAGGACTCTGTTCTATGGGGTTACTAGACTTAGTTACTAGAAAGCTGGAGTGAGAAATAAAGGTGTTATATACGGATTAGCCTGGCTCAGGATAGGGACAACTGGGGGGATGAGGGTGGGGGAAAGAGGGCTCTTGAGAACACACAAATGAAATTAAGGTTCCATAAAACGCGTGAAAATATTTACAGGTTCTTAGAACGAAGGAGCATTTCGTAACCGCACTAACACAAGTAGAGGCTACCCTGTTGACAGTAAAAGCATAACCAAGGTTTTATGGTGAGTGTGATTAAAGGAGGCCATGGATTAGCAATATCGGTGTTGTCACATACAAAACTGATTTCGTCTACCATCCATATTTATCCCTGTTTGTACACACAGTTGGCTGTAAGATGAAGCGATTCTGCCGTAAGAAAACAAATCAAAAGCTACAGTTTCCACCACACGAAAAATAAAGTAAATGTGCCAATAATAATTCATCTTCTAGTTTCTTATGTTCTCTGTAAAAGTGCATAAAATCAGACCAAAATAAGAAGATGCAGTCGGTCCACAAAATCACATACTACTTATCATGAGTTATTCATCACGTTTCGAAGGGTCCAGGGTCGAGACTGAATGGAATCAGGAGAACAATATTTATTAAAACCAACTAATTGCACATGCTTGTCCAACCATTAAAACCACATTATTAGATTAAAATGGATTTAAAATATCTCCTACATGTTTCAATCCCTCTATGGGATCATCCTCA
>Ga0123353_10017226_pt1 | contig 10608 bp, 6 predicted proteins | sample TergutLab28metaG_3_FD_92763 | JGI IMG/M metagenome (GOLD analysis project Ga0123353, IMG submission 92763) | Labiotermes labralis P3 segment gut microbial communities from Petit-Saut dam, French Guiana - Lab288 P3 | ecosystem: Host-associated > Arthropoda: Insects > Digestive system > Gut ... | reverse complement strand
TCCGATCGCACTATGGCCCTGGGGTCGACTCAGCCTCTAACAGAAATGAGTACCAGGAGTATTTCCTGGGGGTAAATGCGGCCGGTGCGTAAGGCTGACAACCTACCACCATCCTGTGCCGTTGTAACGAAATCTGGAAACCTTAGCTTCTTGGAACCCTCCGGGCCTGTAACGGGACTGCTTTACCTTTTATTGTGCTGCATTATCTTCTAGGTCATTTTTCAGGTCTGTCTGTAAATTTCAAGATAAAAGGTTCTGTGGTCAAATATGTTTGTGAAGCACTGGCATAGGGCAATGACTGACCTTTCTTTACAGCAGAGATACACTGTTGACCTCTCAAATTGTTTGTCTGTTAGATGCAATGATCATTTCATTGCCAATGTTCTTCACTGGTGCCCTTGATTGTTAACATATGTAGAAACAGTAATCGTACACGTGACAGCCAAGTTCTGTCCATGTGTAAATGCCACCTACATGTTGTCCATACTTAAAAAGAGCTTTTCTTTCCGTATATAATATGTGATCCAACAAGTTGCACAAGTAATAATGAATAATCATTTGTCATTTATGTCCCTCTAGATGTTTTGACCACTACAAGGTCATTATCAGGTAGGTATGTACAGAGGCATAGAAGTACAGCAAATACTTTAAATATGTGGGTGTATAGAGCTAAAATACAGTACTGTCAATTAACGTTGCTAAAAATTTTTAAATATAGATCAGATTTTGACAGTTTAAACAATATTTTAACTTCCATTGCTGACAAATGCCTGGGTCAGTTTGGTCTCCTTCCTTCAAAGGGAATATCTTGAAAAGTTAATAAAAATTGAATTCTTTTAAATTTATGCACACAGTGGTTGAATTGAAGTGGTTTTACTGTATGAAATTAATATACATACCCAATATTGTCTGGTTGGTGTTAATGAGCTGAATGATATATTTCTTGTGTTTTGTTTCCATTGTTATGAGTTCCTCGTGTATTTTATTTTCCAGCTGTTTATCAACAATGAATTTGTGGACTCAGTCTCAGGGAAGACCTTCCCTACTGTGAACCCTGCCACAGGAGAGAAGATTGTGGACATTGCTGAAGGAGACAAGGTGAATGTTTCACATGCTGACTGTCCATTTAGTCCCTCAGTGTTAATTCAATTTTGTACTCTGGTATAAGTACATGTGTTAGTGTTTGAAATCCAGCAGAATGAAAGAAGATGGGTGAAATGTGAGGGGGGGGGGGAGCATGCAACTATTGTTTAAAACATGAGGCAAGCTTGTACTGAATCATGCATTAAAAATATGGTAATAGAGGGTGTCAGACTTTAAATAAATATCATTCTAAGCACTTCCTAGATATTTAATTTATAAAATTCTCAGTTGTTTCCAATTTTTTAGTTGCCTTCACAGAAAAGTTTATACCTACAGCAACTCTGCACAATTGCATCATGTAGAGCTTGTGCACAAATTCTGTTCACAGTCTAGATACAAACATAGCACTGTATGAAATTTACCTTGTTTATATCTCTGCACTGATGTCACTATGTTACATAGGAATCTGACTAATGCACTAATAACATATATTAGTGCATTAGTCAGATTTTTATGTAAAGATACAGCACTATATGTGTCTTTTATCATGTTCCTCAGCATGCAGCTGTCATGGGATGTCCTGGCAGATGCAGGCTTCCTATGTGATAAATTAACCATGCTCAAGAATATGATTAACAGGATACAATAACAGAATGTTTGTAATTTCTTGGTAAAAGGTGTATTAGGCCACAAAAGACCACAGTTCCCAGTTGCACCAAGGGCATACTTGTTTGTGCATGCATTTATTAATGTTCATGTTTCTGTGCTTCATAAAAATTCCTCTTACTTCTGGAGGCTAGTTGCTCAGGCACAAGGCACAGTTTCAAGAATGCTAGACACTGATACCTATGGCTGACTGATGTAGTAGACAATCTGGGAGGAAGGTGGGGGGGGGGGGTGTTCTGAACATACATGTAGTTCTTATTTTTGCCACTAAATGTAATACATTATTCTCCTGAATGACCGTTTCTGTTTTTCAACAGAGAAATATTTTAGACACATTTATCATTTTAAATGACAGTCTTGTCCACAGTGTGCAGCTATGAGTTGTATATTTGTTTTTTACTGGAGAATTCAGAGCAGTTGCATTTCATGCTTTATTTACATTATGCCATTTCAGTTATGCATTTAGATGTCCTTATCTGTTCCTCAGCTTTTAACTGCTTGTTGCAGGCTGATGTTGATAAAGCAGTTGCAGCTGCCAAGGCTGCATTTAAGATAGGTTCACCTTGGAGGAAACTGGATGCATCTGCACGAGGGAAACTCCTCAACAAGGTATAAAATATAGAATTGCATCACATTCCATTATGTGCTTCTTTTCCCGTTTTCCTTACTTCTGTGAGAGTTCTATACATATATGAAGTATCCAGTAACTGACCTTATACAGCATTGTAGACAACTGGAAAGAATATTGTCAAGTATGAGCTGTTATAGCAAACCACCCTAGATCCGAAACTAAAACAGAAAATGTAACTCAGATGAATATGACGTTCATTAATGCTACAGAACCTGATGGGAACATTCTGTAGGATCTGCAAGTAATAAAGGAGTGCCTTAACTGGGTGCAGTAAATTCTACAGTTGCAATTCTCAGTTAACTTCATTGTGTTAACATGCGATCAGTTGTCCTCATTGAGTGTATTCTTATATTTTAAACAAAGTTATGAGTTTCAAATTAACACATGAGGGTGCTAATCAAATATGAAGTTAAAATAGAAATAACTTTCACAACTGGTCGGTTTATGATATGTGCCATATGGTCTTCATCTTCACTGATGCTCTAAGCCTGCTTATAGCCAGCCAGCCAGCCAGGCATAGTGCTGACAGGGTTGTGTTAAGGAGGCCTATATCAGCTTCCAGAGTCACTGTATTACTGGGGAGTATAGGAATCGTCATCATCATCCACATTCTGTACTTCACAGCAGTTTAGCTGCTTCTCAGATGAGTGTTGGTCTCACTGACCAAGCACGTATTCACTGTTGCCAAAAACTTTCTAACTATACGGCATGTATTAAGTATTACTGCTTTCTGCATTAGAATATATAGAGCAGAGCAGAGATTAAACAGTTTTGTACTTTTGTGTAATTTGTGTTGAATAATGTGCATTGTGTGTAGTACTAAATGATATTATAAAGGTCTTGTTGATTGCCATATTATTATCTCATCCACTTTCAAGTTTGTATACTTTTGGAGCTTCTCGGTGATGGTGTGTGAAGATTTGACTGTTAGGAATAGCTACATCTGTTAAGTATGCTTCTTTGATGACTTTGTCAAATATAATGATGTCCATTCTATTGTTATGAGCAGTTCATTCAATTATAATAGACCTGTCACAGTACAATTTATAGTTGGAGTTTTCTAACATGGATTGTGACTCATATTTATGTTATGGTATTGGTGGTTCCTTGGATAGTCCACATTTGATAGTCAATTCTTAATGGACAGTGTTTTTTGGAAAATAATAATACTTACTACTACTGCTACTGCTACTACTACTACTGCTGCTGCTGCTGCTACTACTACTACTACTACTACTACTACTACTACTAATACTAATACTACTGCTGCTACTATTACTAATTATGATGACAATGATACTCTTATGTGAAATAAAATTTTCATGCCAACAACTTGCCATAAGTAGCTGTTTGTTATGGCAGATGAACTTTGTTAGTTAGCAGATCTTCTGGAACGTGATTCTAAAACACTGGCAGCACTGGAGACTCTGGACAATGGCAAACCTCTCAAAATGTCATTCTTTGACATTATGGTCAGCGTTAACACATTACGCTACTATGCTGGCTGGTGTGACAAGGTGCATGGACATACTATACCTGCAGGTGAGTGAATGGGAGCAGTAGATATTCTGTAGTCAGTTTAACTTTAAGTCACATGCATGACTGGTTGGTTTGAAATTGAATTTGAAATTGAAATAATCTCATTAGCCATTTTAAACAACTTTCTCAAAGCAATTTTCATGTATTTTATTATTGTATTGGTTTGGAACATACATTGTAATTACTGTTGTTATTGCCTCATGTGGATAACTACTTTATAATTGTCACAGTTTGAAACTATGTACATGTATTGTAATTTTGTAATACATAATTGGACAAGTCCAGTGTTGCATATGCAACAATATGGATAAAAATAAATACATAAATAATTTACTAGTGTGATTTTTAAGCTTTATCCAATGTACATATTTAGATTGCCAGTCCAGTGTGTTTGTTTTTTGCTTGGGAATGCATTTATTTACTTTGGTAGTATTTTAGCTTACATTGGTGAAATCTGTGACTGCTTCAGAAGCCACAGTAGCTCATTTGGTATAGTGACAAAGCTACAGGCTGCAAGACCAAAGAAATGTTTTTCAATTCCTAGCAAGGACAAAAAATTGTTCTCTTTTCCAAAGGTATCTAGACTCCCTGTGAGTTATTCAGCCTCCTGAGAGTATAGGGAACGTTTCCCCTAGTTATAAATTGACTGGGATATGAAGCTGACCATTCAGCACCATCTGATGCTGGTGTTAAATATGAGTGGAGCCATGCTTCCACTTTCACATGACCTTCATGGCATACACAGGGACAACTGTATCTTTACCTTTATCAAATTCAAGCTTCCAAGGTGGATACTCATTACTGTAGCAGCTAATATCATACTGAAGCTCTAGTAGTGATGCTGTCTTCACTCTCCCTGTTCAGTTGTAGTGGGTATTCCAAAAATTAGTCCACATGAAAGGAATTATTTTATAATAATTAGGCTTTCTTTTATTTTTGTTTAAATGTGGATTAAAATATACAAACCTATATTTTTACCTTACATTGAGGATGTTGGAGAACAATGTACTGAGTAGAGTGTTTGGAGCTAAGTAGGAGGGAGTAACAGAAAACTGGAGGAAGTTCCATAATGAAAATCTTCATAGTTTGTACTATTCCTCAAATATTACTAATGTGATTAAATCTGGGATGAGAAAGGGGTGACATCGAAAATGGGAGAGATGAGAATTTCATAAAAACTTCTAATATAAATCCTGAAGCAAAGGGACCAATTTAGAAACGCAAGCAAAACGAGAGGATATTATTACAAAGGACCTTTAGAACTGGGGTATGGTGTAGACTTGATTTATTTGGCACAAGGTAGGAACCAGTCACAGGCTTTTATAAGTATACTACTCAAGCTTCTGGTTCCATGAAAGCTGAGAAATTTTCTGGTAAATTCAACAGCTACTCATTTCTGAATAAGGATTCTTTTGCATGAAATTGTTTGTTTCTTCTGTGTATTTTATGTGCAATATTGTCTTTGCCTAGAGCATTGTGAAACTTAAAAAATTTATTGTGTTTGAAAAGTTATTAAATATCTTGTACTTAAGGCATGGATTGTAGACTGTATTGAACATTATGTGTGCAAAATGATGTGTAAAATGTTAATTAAATTATTTCACAGGTTTGTCACAGGTTTTGCATATTTTATCATATGTATTTTGACCCAGACTTAGTTCCTACATATATGCCTGCCCATGTCTTTGCAATGCTAACAGAATCTTATCATTTTTACTGTAGACGGATCAGTGTTCTCATTCACTCGTTTGGAGCCAGTGGGCGTTGTTGGACAGATTATCCCCTGGAACTTCCCAGCAGTAATGGCGGCCTGGAAGCTGGGACCTGCACTTGCAACTGGGTGCACTGTTGTTTTGAAACCTGCAGAACAGACGCCACTTACTGCCCTTCACATTGCTGCCCTCGTCAAAGAGGTATGAAATGCGACTGTTACATGACAATAAAAATCATGTTGTGTCCACACTGTAAGTTTTTCTTAAGCCATTTGTAGATATGCAGCTGATCAAGAAATTGTTTCATAATCTGAATATTTACCGTCAATACCGCTAGTACTTCACCAGTACAGCTATTCCATTACATCTTTGCATTTTCATCATGAAAGAAATGTAACCCATCAATGTACAACTCTATTATAGCGGTTGTGATGGCAACCATCACAATCGCTGTTATAAATTTGTGGATTGATGGGTTATATTTATTTCATTATGTATTCTACACACACAGCGGGAAGGACACAAAGGGCCTGTTTTAGGGCCTAGGTTCATCAGGCCCGAAAAGGGCTCGAACCCATATATCATTCTATTATATTTCAAAACAGCGGGAATGCCACACCTTAAAAAAATTTTGCTTCTTTGTTTAAATATAACCCTCCAAGCTGCACATGTGTCAAATGGTGTCATATGTTATGGTTTCTCCAGAGTGTGGTAATTTCAACAGAGACAGGTGTTTGGGATGGAAGGAGGATAACCATACACAGCTTCTCCTCCCAGCATATTCTGAATTCCTTTCTTCTAGGTTTTGTCTAGTCTCCCTCGAGACCTTTTTCCTTGTCTTATATATCATACTTCCTTTGTGACTGTTTCCTTCTATTTTATACACATACCTAGGCAAAGACATCTGTATATTTGGTACTGTTATGCTAATTTTTAATATCTGACATCATCTGGTTTCCTAATTTAAGTGTTCCATTCTTTCGTAAGTATTTCTGTTCTACTGATGTTTATTGTTTGGTTGTTAGGGTTCATGATTCACAACTCACTCTTACTGCAGAAATAAGTCACCTGATAAATTATCTTAATTAAGTATAGGCTGTAGAACAGTGGTAGAAATATTCTTATACTTTGGGACTGAATAATTCTGTTTGGGGAATGTATGGTTTTGGGGCCTTCACAAAATATATGTGGATCAAAATCTGTTCAACATGTTGTGTGTCTGCACTGACTTTCTTCTTCTTCTTCCTCCTCCTCCTCCTCCTCTTCTTCTTCTTCTTCTTCTTCTTCTTCTTCTCTTCTGCTGCTTCTTCTTCTTCTTCTTCTTCTTCTTCTTCTTCTTCTTCTTCTTCTACTGCTACTTCCTCCTCCTCCTCCTCCTCCTATAGCGCTGTGGCCCTTTTAGTTTGGCCTTGGCTTCCCTTATAACTGGTGCCCATTCCTGTCTACTCAATGCTTTCACACCGACCTTCCTTAAATCGTCTTCCACATCATTTATCTACATGAGTCTGGGTTGTCCTGTACCTCTTCTTCCTTTGAATTTTCCTTCAAAAATCTTCTTTACAGACCTGGTCTCATTCATTTTACTTACATGTCCGAGCCACTCTACTCTTCAAATCTTTATTACGGTTACAGTATCTTGGGATTTATATTTGGTTCTCGATTCTTCATTAGTTTTAATTCTCCACTGTCCATTCTCCTTTGTTCTGCACTGACTTTTCATGCTGTTTTTATACCAACACACAGAAAGAATCATCTTACACATGTTGCTGGAAATAAACATTAGGCTTATGTAATTACATTTTTGTTTACCAGAAATCCAAACTATAATATTTTGTCAAAATATAGAGCTGTATGTGTTTTATTTATTTGAGCCAGTCGGTAATTTCTTTATAATGTACATTAGAACTTATTTACTAAAGCTGTGTGAATGTCACCACTGGCTGGACTGAAATCTTTGAGGGCTGCTTCCAGTCTTTGGGCCATAATTTTTTCCCCCTGGGCTGCATAATGGATGCCATTTCTTGTTGTACAACTGAAGTTTTTTTTTTTTCTCACTATTGAAGGAATTCTACAACAGATATGTTCATTTATCACGTTCTACATGTATTTTAATAATGAAGTGAAGTACACAATATAATTTTAGACTGCATGCTGTGTATATAAATTGAACTGTCATGTATTCAATATTTTTCTTGTCTGCAGGCTGGTATCCCTGAAGGTGTAGTTAATGTAATCCCAGGCTATGGGCCAACAGCAGGTGCAGCTATCTCAGGCCACCCAGATATCAGCAAAGTAGCCTTTACTGGGTCAACAGAGGTAAAAGATTTTGTCTGCCTCAGTTCTGTGTTCTTTTAGTTGGTTAATAGCAGACTTTCACAGTGTTGAACTCTGTGTCTCATTTGTTGGTAATCAATATGACCATTGTTCCATAATTGCAAGTGGTGGTGAACAAAATGGCATTTGAACGGGTGTTTCACCAAGTACTTCAGTTTTCCCTGTTGGTATCATTCCAATGATGCATCATGCTCATTCATTTGTTTATCATTGATGTTATATAATCTTACTTGCATCTTCTGAATTAGAGAAATGTTCATATAAAACCACGATTCTCCTTAATCCAGAGTTTGTTTTATATGGGACTTACTGTTTATAGTATTTTCTTGTCACAAATTTATCACCTTGCATCCTCTAAACCAATTATGTCTTGTTTATCAATTTTTATGTTTGATTCAGGATGTTTGTTGTGTTGAGGTCTTTGCTTTTCTGTGTAGTTACACAGCTTATGTTGGTATTTGGTCAAGCAGTCCAAGAAGTTTAGGTATTTGATTTCAGTTTCCTGATTCATTCACAGGCATTCTGCTTAGACTGCTTGGACTTTGAAGATGAGACCAATAGCCTGTCCTGTAACTTCAGTTAACAACTACCATTATACACTCTGTAACAACCCATAGGAACAAAAGTCTCATCTGCGCCTAGGCAGAAGCCTGAAATCTTGCATGTATTCTTTTTCTTGTGTATATATATATATATATATATATATGTATGTATATTTTTTTTATTGACCTTCTCATATCTTGGGAAACTCATTCCAAAAATTTTATTTCTCTTTCTTCTATTTTCTCTCATTAACACTTTTTATATCCATATGCACTGTAGAGATTTCTGTTGTTATGCATACTTTTATTTGTTTTTCCGTTTGTTTCTTGCTTGTCATGCAAGACACAAATAAGAACCTTACTGTAATTATTTTAGAAACAGACTGGAACAAAAGGTGAAGCATGGTGGGGCTGTCATCAGTTTGCTATATGTATCAGAACTCTATATCTGTCACAGTTTTGTATTTTCTGTGGCTCTTTGACAGTTGATTGTATTTTGTTGTATGGAATTTAGATTACTAATACTGTTATATAGCGTACAATTGTGCTTTTAAAGCAGTATAATTTTTACACATGACCTTTCTGTTTCCAGGTGGGCCGCATCATCATGACAGATGCAGCTAAATCCAACCTAAAGAAAGTGTCGCTTGAGCTTGGAGGGAAGAGTCCTCTCATCATACATAAGGATGCTGATGGTTTGTATTTGAGTATAACTCCATCACTGTACCACAGTCTGAAAACTTCCTCCTCACAATTTACGAGCGTTGTTCCTGTTAAGTTCTTGTGTTTTTCTGACCTTACTAGTGTTATTCTGTTTAAGTTGACCAGGCAGTGGAGCTTGCACATCAGGCTGTCTTCATCAACCAAGGGCAGATCTGCTGTGCTGGCTCCAGAACCTTTGTGCACGAGGATATCTATGATGAGTTCATCAAGAAGTCTATTGAAAGAGCTCAGAATAGAAAAGTTGGAGACCCCTTTACTGAGAACATAGAGCAAGGACCCCAGGTATGCGATGCAGTTTTTTCTCAACAAACCGTGATAATTAAGCTGGAGCACTAGCTTACTGACAAAGCATCAAAAATTAGCATAAAATGTCAAAAAATGGTTTTTTATATACATGATGGTCAGATGTGACCTTTACACCATATGTTCTAACATACTTTCTATAATGTGATAGAGTACTTAAAGTATGTCTTTCAAGGTTCATGTTGGTGTCCATCTTCAAAGTAAAAACACTCTTTTCTAAAAACTGAATTTCTAGCCCAAGATTTGAGTTTCTTTTCCTTTGAATTATTCATTTTTATACCTGACCCAAACAAACACTGAATTAGGTTGTGAATATGATAACCTGTGCAGTGACCAGTGCTCTATTATGTAGTAGGACTGGACTTACAAGTTAATGTTTTTCTGTTTGTTAAGCCCGCAATAAATCGAATATTAACATGCTCTTTCTCTCTGTCTGATCTCATACAATTATCTTTGTATCATTTGTTGGTATCATATCCTAATGTTGTTCAAGTTCATAATAAAATTGATCCTTTGTCAGCTCATGCTTACCTTCCACTGGGGCGCAGGCATTGATAATTGTCATATTGTGAAATTTTGTATTCACTCATAGTGAGGCCAACCTACTATTGATAGGGTTAATTTCAGAATGTTACTTTTTTCTGATGTATCTACTACAAATGATATACCACCCTTATTGCTGCTTCTCATTTTCCCACTACTAAATATTGTGTGTGATTTTGTATCCCACATTTCTTCTCTACCTGTCCATCTGGTCTCCTGTACGGCTGCTGTCTTTACTTTATTAGTCAACAGCTGATGTACAAGTGACTTCATTGCTACTTTAAAGAGAGTTCATGTGTTCCATGTACCAATCTTGTAGTCCATTTTCTTACCCTTAAGTCATCCTGATATACTTCTATGAATCTGAGGTTTTTCTTGGGGTTTTGAGACACTTAAAAGTTTTACAAGGTAGAGTTGTCAGTCCTGTACCCAATCCCCAACAATCCTGGAGGATCAATAGGATGCTTCCTTGTCTGGTTTCTCACCACCTATTTGCCTGGTATAGTAGGACCTACCAGTAGCTAACAGTGGC
>Ga0123353_10017220_pt1 | contig 10609 bp, 9 predicted proteins | sample TergutLab28metaG_3_FD_92763 | JGI IMG/M metagenome (GOLD analysis project Ga0123353, IMG submission 92763) | Labiotermes labralis P3 segment gut microbial communities from Petit-Saut dam, French Guiana - Lab288 P3 | ecosystem: Host-associated > Arthropoda: Insects > Digestive system > Gut ... | reverse complement strand
GATCTCATCCAGCATGAGATCGAAGTCCTCGATAGACATCATGGCTAGGCCTCCCGCAGCGCCAGAAATTCCGCCAGATACGCGCTTTCCTTCCGGCAGAGCACGGACGGCTGTCCTACCGGCGCAGGTATAGTGTGATGCCCTCCGTGGTATGCCTTGCCCGTCCACAGGTGCACCCACTCGTCCTCCGGCAGATACACCTCGCGCGAAACAGCGCCCTGCTCCAGCACTGGCGCGACGAGAATATCCCGCCCCAGCAGGAATTCATAGGCCTGCGTGTAATCTTCTTCACCTTCATAATAGAAGAACAATGGCCGCATCACGGGTATGCCCCGACAGTGATTCTCACGATCCAGCCCCTGTAAGTAGGGCTTCAGCGCGGCGTGGATACGGCTCATCCTCGCGTAGCCCTCGATGACCTCCGGCGCGTCGAACTGCGCGTTGTTGTCCGGGCGTATGCCCTCGTGGGAGCGCATCACGGGCGTGAAGGCGTTCATCTCCGCCCAGCGCAGCATCAGCTCCGGGGAGCGCTTGACATGCAAAAACGTGGAGAACCCGCCGACATCGCTGTGGGCCAGGCCGAAGCCGCTGCATCCCAGCGAAAGCGCCGCGGGGATCACGCAGGGCATGCCGCCGTCGAAGGCCCAGTCGGTGTACTGGTCGCCGTTCCACATCAGCGTGGAGTGCGCCGCCGTGCCGGTATACCCCGCCCGGGTGAAGAAGAACACCTCGCCCAGCTTCCCGCGCTCCTCGATGGCCTCGCGATTGAGCTTGGCCCATAGGGCGGGCCAGGCGTTGTGTAGCGCGGCCGGGTCCTCCCCACTGTGGAGACGGCAGTCGGTGGGCAGGTATTCCCCGAAGTCCGCCATCCAGCCGTCCAGGCCGAAGTCGATCATGTTCTCCTGAACCACGCGCTTCATCCACGTGTAGGCCTCCGGGTTGGTCAGGTCTACCATGGCCGAGGAAAATGTCGTGCTCTTGGTGAGAAAAACCTTGCCGTCCCTGCCCTTCACGCAGTAGCCGCGCGGCGAGGCATAGGCATATAGCTCCTTCTCGATGGCCAAAAACGGGTTGATATACCCCATGAAGCGCACGCCCCGCGCCTTGAGCTCATGAATCTTCGTATCCAGCCCCGGGTAAAGCGTGCTGTCCCACTGCCAGTTCCACATCAGCTGCTTGCCCACGGCGGTGACGCGCCGCCCCTGCCAGTCCTGGCACCAGACCCCCGCCACGCGCATATTGGCCTGGCGCACGCGTTCGAGCTTCTCCTCCACGATTTCTGAGCCGCCCTGTATGCCCAGGATCGCGCCGTCGTAGGCCCAGTCCGGCAGGCAGGGCTGCCGTCCCAGCAGGTCTGTGAGGTTCTCCATGAGGCCCTCGAAGCCGTCCGCAAAGCCGATCGTAAAATCGGCGATATCGTGCGCGTAGAGCACATGGTCCTCTTCCCGGAAGTCGAACTCCATGTAGGTATTGCTGTGCGCGTGCACGAAATATTTCCGGCTGGAGAGGAACGTGGGCTGCATGTAGTAGCTCTGCTGATTCTTGTCGATGTGTTTCGGCTGTGGCCCGCGCAGGGCCTCGCGAATGACCTTCTCAGCGATGGAGGACAGGCTCTGGTGCTCCTGCACCCAGATGCGCAGCTTCTCGCCGCGCAGGTCCAGCCGGGTGAACTGCTCCCCGCAGCCATAGATGTGCTCATTTTCCTCCGCGGGCAGGCGCAGCCAAAGCCTGTTGAACGGTCGGTCCGTCAGGGGCTCCAGGTGCAGCCTGATTTGATTTTCTTTGCCGGTGATTTTAAGCGCGAACAGGGCCTGACCGGCTTCGTCCACGAGCTTTTGGCCATCTGAGAGATACAGCGGGATTTTCTGGCTCACCTTCTCGCGCATCTTAAAGCTGCCCCGCTTCATGGAGAACGAGGCACTGCCGGCGCCCACCCAGTAAAAGGGCTTTCTTTCGTTCATAGATCCAATCCCATCATCACGCCGCCCGGCATGCGCAGCAGTGTTTTAAAACCGTATTTGTTGTAGAAGCTGCGGCCCTTCACGTTGCCCGCGCCCACCCCGAGCATCACGCCGGGGATGCCCTTCGCCCGCAGGTGGGCGGTCAGCGTATCCATCAGTTGGCTGCCCAGCCCGATGCGCTGGTAGGGCTCCAAAATATTGATGTGCAGGTGCGCGGGGTAGCCCTTCGCGAACAGCCTGGGCATCCGGGCCGAGCCCTGGCACTTCACCCGCTGGACAAGGCCCTTCGCCCGCGGGGCGTAGTCCCGCAGGAAGCGTTCCCTATAGTGCTGGAAATTCTCCGCGCACAGAATATAGCCCACGGCCTCGTCGCTGTCGTCCGCCACGACGAAGCAGTTGTGCGGCTCACACTCGATGTAGTAGTCGCAGTAGGTGATCAGCTCGAGCTCATATTTGGGCCCCTGCGTCAGCCCCGCAACCGGCCCAGTCTGGATGCAGACATGGCGCACGTTTTCCTTATCTTTTGGCTGGTAGGGTCGGATGGTCGGCATGGTTTGTCTCCTCACTTTACTAACGTAGCTCCAGCCCCATTACCACGGTATACGGTATCCCCCGCAACCGCTTGAAGCCGTATTTTTCATAGAAATTACGCCCCTTCACGTTGTGGCGGCCAACGACCAGCATCACGCCCGGCACGCCCTTTGCCCGCAGGTGCGCGGCCAGGGCGTCCACCAGCTGGCTGCCCAGCCCCATGCGCTGGTAGGCGTCCAGGACGTCGATATGCAGGTGCGCGGGGAATTTGCGCGCATAGGGCGCGGGCATATACGCCGCGCCGTAGCAGCTAGCCCGTTTGGCCCGGGGCAGGGCCTTCAGCTTTTCTGCGTAGTCCCGCGGGAAGCGCCTGCGATAGCCCCGGTAGTTTTCCGCGCACCAGATGCAGCCGATGGCGTCGTCGTTGCCGTCCACGGCCACGAAGCAGTTTTGCGGCTCGCATTCGGTGTAGTAGTCGCAGAAGGTGGCCAGCATGGCTGTGCGGTAGGGGCTCTCCTCGAAGGCCTCCTCCGGCTTCAGGTGGCAGCAGACCCTGCGCACGTTTTCCCTGTCCTTCGGCTGGTAGGGACGGATGCTCGGCATGGTGTTTCCTCCGCAAAAGATTTCACTCTGAACGTCATTTCTAATGATACACCATTTGCGCGGGCGTGTCAAATATTTCTTGCGTCCCAGGCCGGGGTGTGCTAAAATAGGCCAAAAGGAGGGAAGCAATCATGCGCAGAACCGACCGCGAGGTGACGTCCTTCGCCGAAATCACGGACATCCTCCGCCGGGCAGACACCATACGCCTGGCAATGCACGACGAACCCTACCCCTATGTCGTGCCGCTGTCCTTCGCCATGGAGGCGGGGGAGGGGAACATCACGCTCTATTTTCACGGGGCCAAGGAGGGCCTGAAGCACGAGCTGCTCGAGAAAAAAACCCATGTCTGCGTGGAGGCCGATATCTTCCACGGCTATGCTGAGACGCCTGGTGGTGTCACCACACGGTACGAGAGCTTCATCGGCTTCGGCAAAGCTGAGCGTGTGCATGGAGCCGAGGCCGCGAAGGGCCTGGATCTGCTGCTGGCCCGCTGCGGCTGCGAGGGCTACGAATACGACACCGCCGCGCTTGAGGGCACGGCGGTGTATCGGATTGATTTAGATACGTTCACGGGAAAATGCAATCGAGCTAAATCTGATTGACCACGCCCGTGAACAGGATCTGCCGGCCGCTGCCGCACAGCACGAACACGAAGGGCTTGTCGCAAACCATGCTAAACGGTTCCGTGGGCTGCGGCATGGCGGACCCGGCCATCATCAGCACCGTCACTGCGGCGGCGGTGGTGCCCTTTTCGTCCACCTCGATCACCGCCTTCTGCACCGCGCCGGAGAGCCACACCGGGATATCCTGTTCCACCAGGCCGCCAGTGAGGGGAGCGCTGCGCCGGTCGAACAGCGGCACGCCCAGCGCCGTGAGGCTGCCGACCAGGTCCATCGTCCCGCTGTCGAGCTTGAAGCGCGGCAGCAGCAGCCTGCCCGTGGCGCTGATCGAATCATTCTGTATCTCCCAAAAATAGCCCGGCGTCATATCCGAGAGCAGCGAGACGGCGTCGCCGTCCTTCGGCAGCAGGATGTACAGCGCGCCGCCGGTCTGGAAGGACAGCGGCATGGCCTGCAGCTTCTCATCCTCATAATAAGTCTGATTATTGCCCTCTCGCGTCATGAAGAACGCGTCGCTGTCGCCGTTCGTGCCGTGGAAGATGTCTTTTTTCGTCTGCTCGGGATTGAACTCCCAGTCCCAGCGGTCGGAGAAGTAGATCGCGTTGGCGATGGCTGCCACGGTCTGCGGGTCGAACTCCTGCACGATCTCCCTGATCAGCCCCTTGGTGTGCTTGCTGGCCCAGTCGTTGACCGCCTTCACCGCGCCGGACGAGGCGAAGTCCACCGCCTGCGCGCTGCCCCGGAAGCTGTCCCCGAAGGGCTTCGCGAAGCCGCGCCTGAGCTTCATACCCTTCCCCACAAACACCGCGTTGGCGATCTGCAGCGGATTGTGGGCGTCCTTGTCGTATGCCCGCATGCGTTCGTTGCTCAGCTCGGAGAGCATCTGCGCCGCAGCCTCGTTGATCTGCTCCGCGCTGAAGCCCGCCGCGCCCAGGGCGCTCAGCAGCGCGGGCTTGTGCGCGGCGTTCGTGGCGTTTACCAGCGCCGCCAGTGGCAGCCAGACGGACAGCGGCGAGCTGATGAAATTCCCCTTGCCGGTGTCCTGCAGCAGCGCCTTGCTCAGCCGGAAGGCGAAGTCGTTGGCCCCTTCGGCGGGGGAGTTGAATTTCTGTGTGTGCACGGGCGTCGCCTCCTGTGGTTTTTCATTTTGTGTGTTCTCGCTTGCGCCTTCCCTTGCGCTGGTGATCTCCTCCGGCGCCTCGACAGGCTTGACACAGCCGCCGAGAACCGCCAGGCACAGCAGCGCGCAGACAAGCATGATGATTGCTTTCTTCATGAGGTAGCCCCTTTCTATGCGTCTTGATCTATGGTTTGCCATGAAAATGTGAGCGTGTTGTCTTTGACCGAATATTTCTCCGGGTTGGTTTCGCTTGGACGGCCCCTCTCGAACCCGGCCATGGCAAATGGCGTCTCAAAGGCCCGCAGCATCTCCTCGTCCGGGAAGGTGATACTGCCCACTACGATGATTTCGTCTTTCCTGTTCTCCTCGAAGAATTTGCCCGGCACAAAGCCGTTGTACCAAGCAGCGGATTCCGGGCCGCGGGTGAAGAGGTATGTCGTTTTGCCGGTCAAAAAGTTATGCTGATAGACGTCCAACTGAAACACAAGCTCTTCTTCGGGAGAAACGCAGATTTCGCCGCCCAGCATAACCAGGCCATACCTGCCCTTCCACATCTGGATCATCCAGTCCTTCGAGCCGTATTGGAATTCGATGCGTATGGTGCTGTATCTCGTATCGACCACAGGCGGGGGCGGGCCCTCCCGATAGAATATGCCGTTCTCGTCCATCTTATATTCCAGCAATCTTGGCGGCGGGCTTGAATCTTTGAAATGTGTAGTCACAGTGGTGCTTGTCGTGCTTGCATTTGTTTTTGTTGTTGCGGTTGTGGTGTCAGGCACAGCGATAGCTTGCGTCGGCGCGGAGGCAGTTGCGTCAACAGGCGTTACGCCCTCCCGGCCGCAGCCGCCGAGCATCGCAGGGCACAGCAGCGCGCAGACGAGCACGATGATTGGCTTTCTCACAAAATTTTCCTCCTAAAAAATATAAAAAATCTATTGCATTTCCCATACAAATGTGCTATACTAAACACAGCAAACAAATGTGCGGTGATTATATGGAACCCATCATCTTCCACTGCGACTGCAACGCATTTTTCGCCAGCGTGGAGGAGACCTTCCATCCCGAATATAAGCAGGTGCCCATGGCGGTGGCGGGCGACCCCGCGAACCGCCACGGGATCATCCTGGCCAAAAACGAGCGGGCGAAAAAGTTCGGCATCAAGACCGCCGAGACCATTCACAGCGCGGTGCAGAAGTGCCCGAGCCTGCTGCTGTGCCCGCCGCGCCACGGGCTCTACGGCGAATTTTGCGATAGAATCAACGCCATCTACGAGACCTATACCGACCGGGTGGAGCGCTTCAGCATCGACGAGAGCTTCCTGGACATGACCTTCTTCCGGGAGGACGCCCCCGCCATCGCCCATGAGATCCGCCGGCGCGTGGCCCGGGAGACCGGCGTGACGATCTCCGTGGGCGTGAGCTGGAACAAAATTTTCGCCAAGATGGGCTCGGAATACAAGAAGCCAGACGCCGTCACGCTCATTAGTCGCTCGAACTACCGTGAAATCCTCTGGCCCATGCCCGCCGGCGAGCTTTTTTTGTGCGGCCGCACCACGGCGCAGGCCCTCGAAAAATTCGGCATCCGCACCATAGGGGACCTGGCGGACGCCGATATCAATTTTTTGCGGCGGCAGTTCGGCAAAATGGGTGACTATCTGCACAACAGCGCGAATGGCCTGGATGTCAGCATCGTCGGCTTCGCGGGCGCGGGCGGCCCGACGAAGTCCATCGGCAGCGGCATGACCTTCCGCCGGGACCTGATGGACGAGCGCGACATCCGCACGGGGCTGGTCCCCCTGGCCGACAACGTGGCGGCCCGCATGCGACGCGCGGGTCTAAAATGCACCACCGCACAGGTGACGATCAAAGATACGGCTTTGAAGACCATCACCCGGCAGAAGGCCGTGCCGCCCACGTGCCTGGCCGCCGACCTGGTGCGGGCCTGCCTGGAGCTGGTGCGCGCCTCCTGGCCGCAGGGCAAGCCAATCCGCCTGCTCACGGTGACGGCTCAACACCTGCTGCCCGCCGCGGAGGCGATCGAGCAGATTTCTATAGCCGACATTTTGTCGGGTTTCGATCCGGTCCGCGCCTCGGAGAGCACGGAGCGCCTGGAGCGGGCCGTGGACGTCATCCGTGAAAAGTACGGCGGCGAGAGCATCCGGCACGGCAGCGTGCTGGAGCGCGGCATTTTTACCCTCTGAACTCCCGCGGCTCGCCCCGCCAGCCCCATGCGCTGTCGCCCGCCGTGAAACGATAGCCCTTGCCGGGCTTCAGCCCGGTCAGGCGGGCCGTGTGCTTCAGCGCGGGCTGCGCGCGGCCGAGGATTTTCGTGAACCCGATGTCGAGCTGCTCCGCCGTCAGCTCCTCCGCCTTGCTGCCGATGCTCACCTTGACCTCCGGTGCGGGGTTCCCGTCCTTGTCTGTGACGATCAATTCGGGCGCAGCCGCGCTCTGCCTCGTGTACCAGGTGATTTCGGCGCACGCCAGGCCCTTGCGCACGCCGATGTCCTGCGGCAGGCGGAAGGTGCCGGGGTCGGTGGGCACGGCGATGGGGCCGCTGTAGGTCAGCGTGCCGTCGCGGTTTTTGGTGGGCGATTGGCTGGCGACCAGGCCCGTCGCGGCGCGGCAGAGGGATTCGGACAGGGCCGCGCGCTTGGCCGGGCTGACCACGAGGGCTAGCAGGCCGTCCGCGGCGAAGGCCACGAGGGGGTGGTTGGCGAGCTTGGCCAGTGCGCCGCCGCTGAGGGCGGTGACGAGCGCAGGCACGACGAAGCTGAGCGCCTGGTCGATGAACTCGCCGTTCCCGATGCGGCGCAGTGCGTCCTGCATGAAGGGGTCGTCGGAGGGGTCGTGGTTTTTCCCGAACATGTACACCAGGGCCGAATTGGCCAGGTCCTCCACGGTGCCCGGTTTTTTGGGATTGCCAAAGCCGTATTCTTTAATAAATCGGTCGCATGGCAGCTGCGAGACCGGCAGGGCAAAGGCCTCGTCGATCAGGCTATTGACCGCGGCGAAGACGGGCACCTGCATGGCGGCGGGAATTTTCAGGTCGTCCAGCAGCCCGGCCACCCCCTCCCGGGCCCTGGCCTTGATGTTGCCCGCCAGGCCGCCGCCCACCAGATCCGCGCCGTAGGTGCGGCCGAACAGGGTCTCATAGTAGGCCCCCTTGAAGGGGGACGGGGCGGTCGGCGGCGCGGCATGGGAGCGCGCCTCGGCCTTGACCTGCTTGCCCTGCGCGCTGAACTTCACCGTGCGGTAGCCGCCGGGGAAGCTGGCGGCGGAGGCCGTGGTGATGTCGTACAGGGGCTCGCCGCTGTCGGACACCAGCGTGGCGATCTCGCTCAGGTGCAGGTGCCCCGTGAGGTAGAAGTGCATCCCGGCGTCGGCGAAGGCCTCGCCCATTTCGCGGTTGCCCGTCTTGAAGGCGAGGTTGTGCATGATCGCCTCCTGGCCGCCGAGCTGCTCGGCCAGGGGGTGGTGCGCCATGCCGATGATTGTCTTCCCCGCGGCCATGGCCTTTTCGCACTGCCCGATGACCCAATCGCGCAGCTCGTCCTGGGTGGGCCTTTCCGCGCCGCCCGCATTGTTCAGGTTGTCGTCGATAGCGATCAACCGGTAATTCTTCCCCAGGTCGGCGGCATAGGACAGCGTATCCGGCATGCGTTCGCAGCCCGGCAGGTCGTAGCCCAGCTTGGCGTAAAAATTGAGAAAATCCCCGGGCGGGAGATTGCGGGCCTGCTCCCGTTGGCCGGAGGAATAGTCCGCGGCGTTGCCCTTGTTGACGTCGTGGTTGCCCGGCACCACGGCCACGGGCACGCCGGTCTCCTTCTCGAACTGCCGCAGCAGCTGCGCCACGCGCGCGTGGCCCTCGTACTCCCCGTCGCGGGTCAGGTCGCCGGGAACCAGCAGGTAATCCAGGCCGTCCCTCTTCGCGCGCGCCTTGATCTCCTTCAGCGTGGCGAGGAACAGCGTCTCGGACAGCTCGGCGGGCCGGCCCTTTCCGCTGTTGGCCTGCTGGAAGGCGTCGCAGAAGCCGCCCGTCATCTCGTCGGCATAGAAGTGCGGGTCCGAGAGGACGGCCACGCGCAGCACAGCCGGGCCCTTTGCCATGGCTGGCATTTGGAACATGGACAGTAACAAAATGGCGGGCAACAGCAGCGCGGCGAGCTTACGCAATGTCTTTTTCATACTGTGCTCCTCATAGCTTGATCGTGATCTCGCCGTCCGGCGATTCGTCATACACCAGCGAAAGCATAAACGCCGGGAGGTCGTCGATCCCCAACTTCTTGCGCAGGAAGCGCAGACGGCGCCCAAGGGCCAAAAACGCCTTGCCCAAGGCCGTCTCCGGGCCGTGAGGCTCCTCCCCGGCATACATTCCGCGCATGCCGTCCAGGATGATGTCACGCAGGCGCAGCCCCCGCACCTCCTCCGGGATGTGGCGGCGGCAGGCCAGCAGGGCCCCCAGCCCTCCCAGGGTGATGCGCGGCACGACCTTCCCCATGGGCCGCAGGAGCGCCTTGAGCTTGTAGACCCGCTCCGGGTTGATCCCCGTGCCGATGCTGCGGGCAAACAGGTCGTAGTCGCGCTCCCAGCCGTCGAAGATGTTGTTCAGCACCACATCAAATGTCTTTTGTAAAAACTCCCGCGTGCTTAAGTTCCCGAATGCCGGAATGTGGGGTATCTCCCTGCTGGTGATACGCACGCTGCCACCTTCAATTTCAAGCTGGCGGAATTTCCCCGGCCAGCCCACGAGGGCCGAGGTGTTGATGTCCCAGAAGGGGTTTCCGTTTGGCGTGACCAGTGGCTCAATGTTGTGTATGTGCGAGTGCCCCGTGAGCAGGAAGGGCAGCCCCGCGTCGGCCAGGGCACAGACGGTCTCGGCGCTCACCATGGAGCGGGGCTCGATGGCGGTGTAGGCCGGCGATGGCGGCAGGCTGGGCAGGTGCGTCATGCCAAAGATGCGCTCCCCGGCAGCTTTTGCTTGCTCGATCTGCTCTACGGCCCATGGCAGCCAAAGCGGCGGCCTGTCGCGGCCGTGGTCGTTCATACACAGCAGGCGCAGGCCGGGCTCCAGCTGGACGACAAAGGCATGGCCCTCGTTATACAGGGCGATGGCGTCGTTCGGACCAAATTCAGCGTACATCTCCCGCAGCATATGACAATTTTCTTTGCCGACGGTCTTGTAGTCGTGGCTGGCGGTGATGGCGATCACGCGTTTTCCCGCCGCCTGCACCTGCCGGAGTTTTTCGACCATCTTACTGTGCTCCAGGGGGTGGCCGGACTGCGTCAGGTCCCCGGAGAGCAGCAGGGTATCGCAGCCCGGCTCGGCCAGGAAGGCCGCCAGGCACGCGTCGATGATCGCCTCGCTCTGCGGCAGGGCGGTGTGGTTGGGGCGCTTGTCCAGCTCCTCCGGGTTTTCGCGCACGTGCAGGTGTAAATCTGTAAATTGCCACAGCTTCATCACAGTGCCGCCTCCTCCTTCAGTTTTTTCGCTAGTTCACGGCGCTCGATCAAGTCCGCCTCCACCTCCCTGGGGTCGTGGGGGTATTTGAACCAGAACAGGGCGGCCAGCGAAATCGCTTCGCCCGCGATCCTGCCGATGTGCTGCAGCGGCCAGATGGACTTCAAAAAGCGCTCCGGCTGCTGCTCCACGGGGACGTCCCAGCCCTGGTAGCCCGTCCACTGCGTCACGGCGTTGCCGATGACGGAGCTGACATTGTTCCGGATCAATTTGTTGAGCATGCCGTCCACCGCCATGGTCATGCCGTCGCTGCG
>Ga0123353_10017219_pt1 | contig 10610 bp, 11 predicted proteins | sample TergutLab28metaG_3_FD_92763 | JGI IMG/M metagenome (GOLD analysis project Ga0123353, IMG submission 92763) | Labiotermes labralis P3 segment gut microbial communities from Petit-Saut dam, French Guiana - Lab288 P3 | ecosystem: Host-associated > Arthropoda: Insects > Digestive system > Gut ... | reverse complement strand
TGCCCAGGGGTCACGCGGCCAAAGCCTTCGTGGACGTGGGAGTAGGATTTGCCGACAGAGCCGCCGTTTTTGTTGCGGTTGGTTTTCTCAGGATTTATGGGTTTTACATACCAGCATATGTATAACCCCTGAGACCATGTCGGCCTTTGACCCCTAATATATTATATAATATTTATAATTTATTATTCATCAGACTCGCCGTCATCACTCGTAACTGAATCGTTATCTGTCACCCAGTCACTATCATCTTTATCTTCACCATCGTCCTCCCATACAATGTCATCTTCGGATCCGTCCAAAGCATTGCTTATGCAACGGATAACGGTTAAAGCATTGGTAACATCCAATATTATTCAATCAGTCTGCCTTGTAGGCAAGGGGCGGTTGAAGGAAAGGTGCGGATTAGAACCGCGAACTAACTTTTTTTCGTTTAAGAAATCGGCAAAAACTAGTGCGGATTAGATTCGAGAATATACGGTATGTATTTCAGTTTTAGAGAATTCTTGAATAAGTAATACGAGGTGTTTAAGAGATTTAGAAAGTTGCTTTAATTGTATGACATACATCATTGTCCCTGTCAACATTCTTTGATGATCAGACATGTAAAATTTCTAAAAATACCAACAAACACACTTGAGTGAATGAATGTAGGTTCAATATACGGTTACCGTTACTGTAAAATAAAATTATAGTCATACACTAAAGGGCATTTGTTGGTATTTTTAAACAGTTTATATGAATTTATCTCGTGAAAGATTTTGGAGTTCTTACGCATGTAAGATAATAAGAAATTTCACAGCTGGAATGAATTTGATTTCAAGAAATATAAAAACATAATAGTAGGTGCCCATTTTATGGAATTTTATATGCCTGTTTTTAGTCTTACTTCTTAGACCTGTCTTAATACAAAAACATGTACATGGCTACAACGTTGCGTGTCAGGTTTATATGTCTGTCACCTAATGCACGGAGGCATTACGGGCGTTGACACTTAGTATATAGTACATTACAGGACACAGAATGAAGAGTTCTGTGATCAGTCTCTGTCACACCAACTTCTTTAAGCCGTATAATCTTCTAACCTTCTTGAAAGCGAAATTTCCTGTCAGCAACTTTGAACATGTCTCCATAATTTATTATATATTTCTGCGTCCATAAATTTATTTTTATTCCCAGTTTTATGACACACCCGTTGTGTTCTGCCATGTGGCGGAGGCGACGCTTGTGTTTCCGCCAGCAGAGCAAGGAACTTCCCTATGTGATGGCTGCAGAAAAGTTCTTGAGGGACTGTGAATCTTTGAACACAAGAGTAAGGGCCTGTGGTTCAGATAAAGGCCCTGCAGCCCCCGAGGCGTAGAAGGCCCCGTGGGTCAAGGGGGCCCAGATAGTAAGGAATACTAATATTTGCTTTGTGTGTTTTTTAGACCGGATTTAGTTCTTCAGACACAAGAAGTACCATTTGTGATTCTTGTTTTGATACGTAGGAATAAAAAGGTACAGCAGTCCAGTAGGTTGAGGCTCCCAGATTTCAAGACAATCGGCACATGACAGAGTAATGTTGTCGGCCTTACGCACTGGCCACCTTTACCCCCCCCCTCCCCCAGGAAATTTTCTCATTTCTGTTAGAGGCTCAGTCGATACCTGGGTCAATGGACCATCAGGAATCGAACCCGCGATCTTCAGGCTTCTAGCGCAGTATCTCAACCAACTGCGCCACCTCGTGCACCGATATCTAGGACTAACTTCGCTAATATTTATGCGGGTGGTGGGCATATATAGCCGTTTGTGGACCCCGACCCCTTACCTAAGCTCCTGGTAAGAACAAAACGTTCGTCAAAGTTCGTTTGTAACTGGAATAGTATCAAAAGATGCTCACCAGCCATCATCACTACACGAAGGGTTGAGCTGTGCCTCATTAGAGAATTAAAAATAGCCTGTCATGTGGTCATAAACTGATAAATTAACTCTTCTATACGGATGCTTCCCGCACTACACTGATATCACGAAGTGTATAACTCCGTATTTAATAATATCTTAAGTCCAAGAATTGTAAAGTCAAACAGAAATCAACATTACTATACGTTTATTTTTCTTAGGTTAATTGAGAAATGGCTAAATATTTCTTGTCATCAAAGCAGGATCTACAAAGAATAATTTGTGAAAACTATATGAATATTTATGTAAAGAACACAATGGATAATAAGACGTCACCGGAAATTAACCGCCATACAGCCTAGAAGAAACCCTAAACACTATTATCATGTTGAAAAGAGCGCAATACTGGGGCCTATTCTGCGCCACTACAATCAAGTTAACAAATTAACACAAAATTGTCATCCACTTTAAAATCATCCCACCATCTCCACGTAGAGAGAAACGGTTCACTTCTTACATCCGAGTTTCCGGGGCGTAACTGTTTAGTAGCTTGAAAAGCCCAAAGTGTTAAGATAAATATAAACAAATATATTGTGACTGGAGCGACAAATTGCAAAACAGTTTCTGAGAAAAGTGACTGGTAATGTCGGACACCCAGACGTCAGCGTCGGGTACTGTTCGACATCGCAAACAATGACTGACAAACATTTTGAATGCCAAACAATAAATATTCAAGGTAAATAACCTGATAATATTTCCAAAGTGACCCTTGGGGAACTGGTAACTCTTCAACGAACGGAGGATGCAAGATAGCAGCTTAATGACTACCTCTAAAGAGCTGCAAAATTCAAAGCAAAAAAAAAAAAAAGTTTAGCGATTAACTGCCGTACAGAGTTTAATCAGGGGATTTATTTTGCCTGGATATCAACAATAATTCTATATAAAGTCGCAGTTGGAGAAATATCGAAGAACTGACAAAGAAAAAGGAGTCTATGAAGGTTTTAAGCAAAGAAAGAAAGGAAGAAAGAGAGAAACTAACAGATTATTCAATATACCTTTTTTCAAGTATTATATAGACTTTGTTCTGCCGAAAGCAGTCACATGTGAATTCGTTCTTCTCTGCCTTTACACATTTTTGCCTGCTGAATCCTCTAGCTCTGCCTCTGGCCATGGTAATTGCGGTTGGGTGACGTAATGACAGCTTGTTACTGTGTCGTTTCACAGAACGTTTGAACAAGTTTTTGCCTGCCGCTTCTTTGACGACTGAGAAAGGATTTGAGATTGCATTATGGAGGAATAATTGGCTTAATTATTGGATTCCTTGAGAAGGATCCAATTTTGAGTGTACACACTCACACAATATAGAGGAAGGAAAGTTACATTTCTTGGAAACTGCAAGTTAGCTCATTTTCTTTTACATACTCTCCTTATTGCTTTTACTGTGGTTTCGTTGTCCCATGACTTTCAACCACGTATCTTTTTCTTGTAAATACAGGTGTATGGAAGAAGCAACATGTCAAGTTTATCAGTCATTACCTTCTATTGATGTTGAAAAGAGAGAATCGTAGCACAAATTAAAAAAATATATTACTTATGCAGATATCGCTGGATTCGCAGTGTTTACGGCAGTAATGTGTTCCAAACCAAGTGAGCTCTCCAGTAGAGAAATTATTTAAGTCTTCATACGAAGTTGAATTGCGAACAACACCTTTGACTTTCCGAAAGAAAGACCAACTGACATGTAGCAGGTAATGTCAGGTGCCCTCTGCTATTCGACATTTAGGGCCACCTCACTTCCACAATCTGATACCTTCTTACGTGAAACTTATTGGCGCTAGTGACATTACTGACAGTGCAACAAACAGTCAAAATCATGCTCATTCGAACTCAGTACTCTGAAATGCGACAAACGTAATAATATCTGCACACTTACAGAAGTTCTACTTGCCCATAACAGCTTGTATTTCCTGAAAACACACAAACGTGGCTGGACGCAACTCACTTTACCAGTATGGCTCTTCTGTGGTAGCACAACATATTTCATCTGGTCTTTACAAAATTGCCGTACCAGTATTGCCTAGACGGGGGTATCCGGAATTACCAGCCCTAACCGACAATCCCCCACCCCCTACTCTATTAATTTTACGGTAATCCGGGTTTAATTGCAGTGTAAATAATCAACACGAAGTGAGTTAATTTGGAAGAAGTAAACCTGAAGACGCATACGGAACATATGCAGGAAACGTAGTGTTTTAAATTTCAATACATAAGACGGAAAAAGGGCAAAACGTCTGCGAGTTCAAAAGCTCATATAATTTCGTTAAGAACTCCACCGAACACAATTTTTATTTCTGATTATCTCGTGTTTTGTGAGCAGTAAAGATTACTCTTACTTTGAATCATGGTCCACAGTATATTTAGAGCAGCGGTCATTTTTTTCTTTCATAAATTTTCACGTCTCTAAATTGAGTAGTGTATTATATTTCATCATCATGCACAGATGAGATCAAATTCCCGGTGCGATTTGTAAAATCCGCATTTAATATACATGATTCAATTTTTTCATGCATCCTGTAATAGAAGTACCAGCAAAACCCGAGTAAAAAATCACAACAGAGCTGTTAAGGAATAGCCGTAGCTGACCAATACATATGCTGCGTCATTCGGGAATTGAACCCAGCACCCCGCAACCCATATCTAGGTCGTTAGGCTTTAAAGAGTTAAATGTATATAACATCGTAATTATTCATCCCAAAGGGATAGTTGTCGCAGAAAAACTACCGCATATTTAGACGTAAAAAGTTACAGATATTCAAATGTTGGTGACATTGTTAAATCGCCACATCTTCGACGCTGCAGAGACAGCAGACGTCACAGCTGTGAGCAAGCCGCCGCCTGTGTTTCCAAGCATGTCGTGCGGGGGGGGCTGACGCAAATACAAGAGCAGCGAGTTGGCTACGTCCAGGCAGTGAATGACGTCGCCTGCCGGATACAGCACCCTTAACATGACCTCAAAGGAAAAAAAAAAGTAATTTGAAGTGAAACCAGGGGAATTGGTGCGCCACGGTATTGAACCTCCATAGCTGCATCAGTTATCGTCATACGCTACTTTCAAGAAGTCGTGGCTATTTCGTTTCCCAAAGGGCGAACTCCACACACCCTGTTGGAAAAGAGCACAGGCGACCAGTCCTGCTCCTGAATTTGTGGCACTGCGTACAGCTCCAACATGTTTACAATGTGGAGTCGAATACTCTCTGCCACATACAAAGGACCAAAGACCCTGTCATGCAGTGTCATTTGCTGATGTCAAGCTCTAGGTTGTTCGTTAACTGTGGGGTTTCTGTGACCCACACAATCACACTGCGCCCGATGATCCCACACACTAACACGCAACACATTCTGCTCAGTTTACTCATTCGCGCGCGCGCGTACACAAACACACACATACATACGCACACACATACACACAGTGCAGTTCGTTACGCAAAATCATGCACACGCAGCGCGAGGCCACCGGTATCGGCACGCAGTATACGCTGGCATTGTAAATGAAATGCAACGTTCTTGGTGTTTTTTGTTCTGTGCGTTGACATGTGTTGCACGCTACGTGCACTTTCGTCAACACTTTCTTTTGAATTCATTCTACAGCTTCCAACAGCACTGACAGTGACAACGCTTGCGGCCAGTCCTCCAGTACACTTAAGATGTATCCACACTTCAAAGCTAATCCCTCCATTAAAAATCATGCCCCTACCGTGCTCTTACTGTGTTCCTACCGTGGTCCGATCGTGTGGTAAGCACGGAACGATACGATAATTGTACGTGGACTTTATCTTCTGTCAGAAAAATAAAAGCGAGAAGAGAAATAAAGAAAAAGACGGATTATTAATATGTTCGGTGCATGAGAAGAAGTTCACAATCTACTTGGGCGGGTGAAATACGACAGACTATATTTTCTTCAAATATTTTGTAATCAGTATTTCGAACTTGGAAAAGAGGCTTCGAAAACCTCAGGTATCCACAAGGTACACTTACGGAATTGCAGGTTCAACTGCGCATTGCGCAGTTAACACACGTATACCTGTAAGGTGTTTCGGGAGAAACTTCCACCAACAGAATTACCACAATATAGAGGGGAAGTTTGCAAGAAACCCGGATAAGAATTTTATTTAGTATGACAACTTCCTAATTGCACTGGAGCTATAGATGGAAAGATACTAAGATACAAATACCGCATAGTAAGTGGATCCCAATCTATTTATTTACAAAGATATTTTTATGTAGCTCTGTTAGCATCTGTTGTTGTTGATTATAAATATATTATAACATCACATTCTGTGTAACTGCTTTTACTGGACACTGTAAATCAAGCGATGGAGAACATTCCAAAAGTTCGGCATCAGGATAACTTCTGGAAGCAAGCGCAGCTCCATACCTTTGCCTAAGGTAAACAAAGACTAATCTTTACAATCGTTAGAGATCAAGCTTCTTCCTCGAAGCCACCGCACCACCGCCTAATCCTCTTCTTGTGACGAACAGCATCTTGGATTACATTGCACACACAAGCGGCACTGTCATATTTCGTCTACACAGTCACCCGGTTTATCTTCCGTTTCACCGTCAACACAATGTCCGTCAGTGTACTGTTGTCTACGCTAGTAAACGTAAACCCAAGTCTGCTTTTTATATTGTAGTTTAACAAAAAGACCCTGTTTAAGCTACAGGACGGTGCAAGTGGTAGAAGGAATGGTACTGTGAAAGCCGTTCTCCAAAAACTTCATTTTTACTCCGTCAGTATCATTTCTTTCTTGTTACACATTCAATCATCTATCATTCAGTGGATGAACAACAGTTCCGTTTGAGACTGCAGTTTCAGAGATAGGTCTTCATCCGACCCCAAGAGACAAAGAAACCTTAACAACCGACAGTGACGATTTCCCGAATGTTCAGTAACTCTCCATAATAAACTCACATCTATAAAATAATGGTATCCACAAATGCACACAAGTATATTGACATTGTTTATACACACAATGAACTGCTACACGTTTCGGTCAATCGTGTGGCCATCTTCAGGGGTGTAAAACAGAACGTTCAGAGACATTCAAAATCACAAAAATGAAATTATGACATATCAGAACTAATCTATAGGTGTAAAAAGACAATTATTGAAAGCCATAGTTTAAAAATACATGTACATAAATATGTTACAGTTGATAAGAATGTGTTGTTATTTGTTTGGATGGTACACGCAGGAGGTTTCAGTTAGTAATTCACCATTCTGTACCAAATGAAATATGTGAGTGTAAGGTGTATGATAATGCAGAGTGATTCAAAAAGATGGACTCAATTGAAGAGTAAACGGCGCCTCAACACACGCCAGACAGTTGGTTGCCGTATTCCAAGTTCTCTGTTCGCTCTACGGGTTGACTTGCGTGGGCTACGCTCAAAACTCTCTTGAATTCGTCTGACGTTCTCCTCTGATACACGTGGTCGGCCGGAGCTTTTGCCTTTATACAGAAATCCTATTTGCTCAAATTGGTGATTCCAACGACAAATGCTCTTCCTCTTTGGAGGTTGAATGTTGAAACGAAGACGAAACGCACGCTGCACAGCAGTCGCCGACTCAGTTTTAATGAACTCACGAACGCAAAAAATTTGGTGTTGCATAGTAGCCATTTTGCTCTCAACTGACGCTGCTGCACGATTGTGAGATAGGCGAGCGCTCTAGCGGTGTTATTTGAAAATTTAGGGCCTTCTCTTTCAAATGTTATGTAGATAATTCACATACCTTATATAGTTCAGAAAATACAGACGTACAAAATTTAGTCCATTTTTTGAATCAGGCTGTATATTAATATATATTAAATAGTTACAAGCCAGAATAATATATTGCAAAATATATTACACTCACATATTTCCTTTTGTAAAGGCTGGTGAATTACTGGCAGAAACCTCCAGCTGTACCATCCAATCAAATAACAACACATTCTTACCAGCAATAGCTTATATTTATGCATTTTTAAACCATAGGTTCGTGTAAATGTCTTTTTTCGTTTTGTACTTTTTAATGTACCTGACCGTTGTATTTTACATTCCTCAAGATGGCAAAACGGTTGGTGGAACGTGTAGCAGTTCATTGTGTATATACACTAATTTCAAAAGACACGTGTGCATTTGTGAGTACCATTATTGCACGTATTCGAAAAATGCACGGATTACAGGTCGTATAACAATCGCATTGTTTCGAGAAGGAGCACATTGTTCCTTCGACGGATATACTCCGGGATAGGTAGCGAATGTACCGAACGATACTGCAAAATATAATGAAGTGTTTTTTTTTGGCACTGTGTATAGCGGGGTTACTGTCAAGCGTAAAGAATCAGTTAAATCCGTTTTTTGTTGGTACGTACGCAGACTGGCATTTGTCGTTCCGATGCGCTGTTCACAGCGTTCTTGTTAAGAATTTAATTGACCTTCCATGGCGGTCGGGGTTCGCTCCGCCCACACGGTCAGACGCGAGCGACTATGCGGTCAGGTCTTTGTTGTTGACGGACTTCATAATTCCCAGGCATTTCAGTTCAGTCTGGCAGGCCAGGTAATCACTCTGATGGAGTTTGGTGTTATTCTTGGTATATAGAGCGTTGTGTTTATGTTAGACGAGTGGGTTTGTTTACCTTGATTAGCGACTAGCCTAAGTGATATTGGTATCGCGCAACATAGCATGCTACTGTGATTGCTGGTGTAAACTGTATGCAAATATGAGCTCTGCTGGCTAATTTACAGGTTGGATTTGTGTCGCAGTTTATCAGACGTACTAGACAGCACTACGGTCAATTAGCGCTAAATGCCTGACTTCTATAATCATACGGAAATATAGTATCACTGATAGATTATAAATTCCGGCTTGAAATGTTGCAGCGAACGCACAGAATTACCGCAAGATTACATCTCCGGAATAATTACGAAGTAACATGGAGAAAAATAAATACGTAAATCCAATACGAAAAAGCGTAAGGAAAAAAATGATTTCAGAAAGGGGGCAGGGAATAAAGAAAGTTTATTCTGGGAGACAATACCAACCAGCGTAATTACGAATAAATTTAAAATCCAATATCCACAGCCATAATGGATATTGGATTTAAATTTATTAATTTGTATCAAAACACAGCGGCAAGCATAAAGCAAGTATAACAACACGTGATTATATTGAAAATCAGCATTTGAACTTCTCGGAAAATGATGTTGTTTTGTTTTGAATTGAAAATTCCGACTTGCGCCCGGGGGAAAAAAAAAGTATTGAGGCTGCTAGAAAGCAAGGAGCTGAGGAGAGTGTGTGGACCCGAGGGCCAGGAAGTAGCTGGCGGATGTAGCAAACTGCGTACACAGTCAAGAATTTCATAATGCGTCAGCTTAATCAAATGGAGTCAGTGTGTTTAAGAGAGAATTAAATGGTCAAAAGAAAGGGGGATGAAATAAATAAACCACTTGAGAAACAGGCGCAAAAGGGAGGGCAACATTATGATTGATTCTACAGAACAAAGCGTAAGAGGACGCGGAATGAATTCATTTGACTGAGGATGTGGGTTTTTCCGTGCGTTCCTCTGAAAAAGAAAAACGAGATTTCGGTTCCAATGAAAGGCGGGATATTTAACGACTAATTCAGGGTCTATAAGCATCTCAAGAAAAACTCAGCGTCATGGGGATAGTCACTGTAATGTGTATTTCGGTGCATAATGTACCGTGAATCTGTTTTTATTTTCAAAACGAATTTGCCTCTCCGACTACTGTATAACTTATAATAGAGGTAATATATATTAAGAACTCTGTTCGTGAAGTAGATCATTTACACAAGTATGCTGAATCTCCATCAAGTGTACATGTGGGTGACACGTCCCCACGTGTCATCACTCATCACTATTCCTTTCTTCCAACATTCTCTTCTTTTTATTATTTAAACCTTCACATTTCTCTCCTTCATCCCGCTTCAGCTGTGTATATTTGCACACCCGCAAGATCGTTACCTCATCCTGGGGTATCCACTTGCTCAAACGTCGAGTTCCATTTTCTGCCGACTCGGCGGTGAAAAGCCCGAACGTGCCTGCAGATGTCAGCTGCATGACTCAACCCACAAGTCCCGCTAAGGGGATACAAAGTTTCTCGGTGATGGTCCCCTAGGAGCTGTCGCGGGTCAAGTCCAAACCATCTGACAGATCTCTCTACTCTGCTTCTCTTAGGCCGAACAGTGGGATACATTTCTTACTTTTTAAACCTTACAACATTATCATGTTTGGAAGTATGTCACGTTATGAATAAAGTTGCCATGACAGAGAACAATAACTTTTTTATTCTTCGCCTCGCAGTAACTCAATACTGTTGTGTGTGGATACTGAGAGGAGAGGACTTGTTTATCGGTTAGCTCAGAAAACTGTGGATTGGACAACTTGCTTTCCATTCTGGACAGGAACAAGAATTGTTTCCCTCAACGCAACTTTCAATTTCAGTCCAAAAGATTACTGTGGCCCTGCCCCTCCAAGGGACATTTACAGCTGACCACCAATAGATTCAAGTGCAAACCCACCGAGATGTTTATTTTGCAAAGAGAGGTAATTTTTGTAGTGCACACCGACATCATATTTCCACTTGAGTTCCGTAGGTTCAACCGACTGCTCCACACACACACACACACACACACACACACACACACACACACACACACACACACACACACGCTC
>Ga0123353_10017216_pt1 | contig 10610 bp, 2 predicted proteins | sample TergutLab28metaG_3_FD_92763 | JGI IMG/M metagenome (GOLD analysis project Ga0123353, IMG submission 92763) | Labiotermes labralis P3 segment gut microbial communities from Petit-Saut dam, French Guiana - Lab288 P3 | ecosystem: Host-associated > Arthropoda: Insects > Digestive system > Gut ... | reverse complement strand
TCTGTTTTCTAGACCTGGAGCCGTTACTTTTTTCATTCAAGTAGCTCCTCAATTGACCTCACGAGGCTGAGTGGACCCCGTTCCAGACCCACTACTACTCAGAAAATCTGGTAGCGCCGGGGAAATGACTAATGAGTATAAATATAAAATAAATTTAAAAGAAATGCTCATGTCGTAATTTGTGGTACTGTAATGATATTTGCCTAGAAAGCCTGAGAGGTAAACTACGAAAACCCTGTCGGCATACCGAGATTTGAACCTGGGACATTTTGAACAAGAAACACGAATGTTAAGCAATTTAACTGCAACGCGTTTTGAAACATAACGTATTACGGCGCAAATTAGAGCTGTCTGTGATCTTGTCCGTACAGCAATAGTCTGATTTTATAGACTTATTGTTAATAACATATTATTTGGAACTACTGTCGTGACATGCCTTGATGTTATCTTAAAGGTCTTGTTGAAAACTGGGCTTTTTGGGATGCGACGATATGCCATTTTTGGACTGCTTTATGTATCTTCGAAACGTCATAAATCACTCGCCCACTGTCCAGTACAACATCCCAGAAGACTTCAGTCCTCATACAAAAAAAAAAAAAAGAACGAATTTCGCGCGCTGTTTCAGGAAACTCGATGTTCAACTGCGGTTTTGAATGCTGGATATGAAGTTCTGTTTGTTTCACCTTCAGAGTGAAAAGCATGTGACTATATACACCTGCATTATTACGCGTTAAAGCTTCCTGCACCTAGAGCCCGTACAGTCCCTTTATATTACAGCCGCTATATTTCTTTCTGGAAAGCTTCTCTGGATGTTTTGATTAGGATTTAATATTTGGAGTTAATTAGGCACGCAGCATATCTCAACTTGGGAACAGTAATCATAGATATTTCTGCAGATATTGCATGCAGAAAGTTTACGACGTCTTTGTAATGGCAAAGGAAATTAAGAATGTGGCTTTCACTATAAACTACTTAACCTGAATTTTAATACTGGCGTGAAATTAAAATGACAAAGCAAATTTTTTATTTCACCAGAGAATAGCTTCACCACACGTAATGTCACTTCGCAGTATGCAAAAATCTTGAAACTCTGAACAGGTTTGTGATGTGATAGATGTTGCTATGCCTAAGAAGAGAACTAATGACTAGAGATATGTAAGTTAGTGTTTGTCCAGTTTTTAAAATTCGTACGTAAATTTCTCGAAATATCTAACTCCAAAATCTGTACGAAGGACATTCGAATTTACTTTTGGAAGGCGTATGACGCCAATATATTTCGAATCTCGATTTTGCTAACCTAGAAGATACGGAAATAAATACGAAAACACCCGAAATATAATTTCAGAAGAGTCTTAAGTATCTACAAATTTTCGGGAATGTTTGATTAAAGGAATTTACATGTGCCTTTGAACTGACGAGTTAAAAGGAGCCCTACGTATATGATTTGTATCTTGGCTGTGATGAGAAGGCTTTATAAAATGACTAGCATAAATCTCGCTAAAATTTCCGAAAGGGAGAATATATCGGTCTCCATCTCTACCTAGAGCTTACCTAGATAACCATGATACTGATGCGTTATTATTCTTTGTAGCCACTGAGGAACATTTGGTCTTGCCATTTCTTTGATTATTCACATATGTAACTATATTCGGCAAAGTTCGACACTTGAATGCCGAATGAATTTTGGGTTCTTAACACTTCTTATTTTCGCTGGCATCCTTTGTTCCTATTTTTAACTACCACCAATTCTGATTGAAGGTATCGGTAGAATAGTAAATTTGAACTGAACTCAGGAAAAGATGGTAAAACATAAAAGATTTGTTGGCCAATAGAGACTGTCTCAAAAGTTACAAATTAAAATAATCATTTTCTGAGTTTTTTCTCTCTTGCAGTCTTTGTTTTTTATTTCGTCGCATTTTAATACCAAACAAATTTGGAAGGGCAAAAAAATTCAAATAACATTCAAATTGAAAGAATGCTGTGGTGTGTTTGTTGTTTTTTCTTGTAGCTTAAGCCTCTCATGGACAGTTTTATTTCCTTTCAAGGTGCTTATTGTAACTGCTGGAGCGAAATATTTGGAATAAAGTCCATTTTGACCTATTTTACTTCAATTTATTTTCACTCATTATGCCATAAAATAACGTATGGGTGAGGAGAGGCAGGTGTACAGGGTCTCGGTGGTGAAACCGGAGGGAAAGAGACCACTGGGGAGACCTAGGCGTAGATCGGTGGATAATATTAGGATGGATCTCCAGGAAGTGGGATGTGGGTATATGGACTGGATTGGGCTGGCCCAGGATAGAGACAGGTGGCGGACGCTTGTGAATGCGGCAATGAACCTTCGGGTTCCGTGAAATGCGGGGGATTTCTTGACTAGCTGCAAACCAGTTAGCTTCTCGAGAAGGACTCTGCACCATGGAGTAAGTAGGTAAGTAAGTATGCCGTAAAATAAAAACCCCTTGCCCAACCTCGATTCCTTTGACTTGATATATTTTTATTTTATTTGTTACGATGTTTCTCGTATTCACCTTCAAACTGGGGTCAAGGTTTAAGCTCCTTTTGTTCTATTCTGAATACCTGTGGCCGCCACACTCACACAGACACCTACTTTTATCTAGCAGATATTCAGAGTAAATTTGGTCGCTGATGGGGAGTTGATACTCGGAAATATTAAATTACTTTTTGTCTCAATACCTTAAACTTATGACTTTAGACCTTTCAAACCTACAAGTAACAATGTGCACACTTCCTGTCTAGTACTAGCCGTTGCTAAACTTGTATATACTAGTCTGCAGTTCTTATGTTCAGCAGAAACAGCCCAAGCGGCCAGTGTCAGCTTCCAACAGTAAATAAACCATAATGGATCCAGTTAGAGCAACCTTGCGAATTTTCACACCATAATTCCAGTCTGCTAAGAAACGTGTTTTACAACAAATCCAGTTGAGTAAGTCAATGAGATTAACATCTGCAGAGTTGAACCAGGGATAAGCCGTTTAATATTTAAAAACGGGATGAATAAATTATAGCCAAGAAATTAATAATTGGTGGACTACTTGTGTTTCCAGGCCGTCCACTATAGATGGCTCAGAATGTCAGACTGCATCTCGAGCATGTGAAGTTGCTTATTCTTAAAACATAGTTATTGCATTTTCTGAAATACGTAATGGTGGAAGGAAAACGATTTTTAATAAATATTACGAAAGAGAACTACGCTGTTCTGGGTTATAACGCAGCGAGTAGTGATAATTTCTCACCGATGTTTCGGGACTACTTATGTTCCCACCTTCTGGGATCAAGAATACATTGCTTTTGGATTATTGACCTCTGAAAATGGAACCGAGAGGCTGTCCCGAAACGTCGGTATGAAATTATCATTACTCGCTTTGTTGTAACCCTGAACAGTGCAGTTTTCATGTACTTCGCGGCTGAAGCCTGGGATCAATCATTTCGAAAATTTTACTGGTCTAAAATAAGCCTAACCTAACCTAATGTTGCTTTGTACTGCATTCATTAGTTGATCATCCGTTATTGATTTTAAGACCGATATCTGAAATTAAAGGGGAACCACGTTAGCAGAGTGATTAAGGTGCTGTGCTACAAATCAGAAGGTCGCTGTTTCGATCCCAGCTGGAGTCATAAAATCCTTCCGATCGCACTATGGCCCTTGGGTCGACTCAGCCTCTAAAAGAAATGAGTACCAGGAGCATTTCCTGGGGGTAAAGGCGGCCGGTGCATAAGGCTGACCACCTTACCACTATCCTGTGCCGTTGTCATGAAATCTAGGAACCTTAACTTCCTGGAACCCTCTGGGCACCGTGGGCCTGTAACGGGACTGCTTTATCTTTATCTGAAATTAAAGGCAGTAATTAAAAGTCCATGTAAAAGTAACAGATCACGAACAACTGAAAAGCAATTTTAATTTTGTTGTGCTTGATGACAGCCATATGGAAGACGGAGAAGGAACTCGAAGGACAGCGCTGTGATGCATCTCGGAGAGAGTTTCGGTGGGTGACGAGCAAATGTAGCTGCAGTCGAGGAAGGAGCCAGAGTTACAAAGATGAAACTGTGGCGTTCTGCTCTGTCATTGTTTCTTTTAAACATAATGTTATGACTTTATTCGACAAGTTGTTGAAGTTACTCTTTAGTACCGCCTTTACTACTCCACACTTCTAATAGAGGAAACGTGAGTTCTTGAATCAACCGCGTGGGCACTTTTGTTCCTGCGCCATACAAGAACTAATTATCATCCGTCTGCATTTGATTCATTGGGCTGAACCCGTTTATAAATATAACTCGTAGTTGGTGCCTATATGCCATTCTTAGGACATGTACACGCTATTACATGCAGATTCTAATGGGCATGTAATAACATAAATACTGAGAGACGAGCGGTCGGTTCTATAATAGTGTGGGAACAGAATACACAGAAGCAACAGCCAGGACTTATTTTTTTCTGTAACATTTTAATTTAAATGTCACTTGATGTCGCGTGCCTTTCTTCTTTTTTCTTTTAGCACTGTACTTTTAGCAATATTCACGACACAATGAATAGAAACTTGTATATTTCTTGCAATGTTTATTTTGAAACATTTCTCTTGTAATAGCAGAAATACACGGGAAATAATGACGTTCTGATTGGTTCGAGCATTGGCTTGCAAGATTTCAATGATTAAAGTGAAATTTTAAACTCTGTCTGAGGTAGTACATAGTAATTGTGAGCACTCCCCGTCCAATATTCTGCATATCCGTATTTGCAAGACACAAATATTTCGTGCTTTATTTTCCAAAATAGACGGTACCTCTTTCCCCCGTTTTGCATAGGCAGGGGTAATGTGTGGGGTATCTAAACCATTTTGGTGGTCGGAGATTAGTATACTTTTGAAATCATAAATTTGCTCCCTGATCACTGAATTTTTCAGACTTAATAGTTCATTACTGCTGTCGAAATGGAGTAGTTATTAATCCCATTTTACCCTTCTGTATATAGATACAAATTTGTTAAAACTTGGGAACATCGCTGTTTGTTCAATTTTGCTCCGCTGTCACTTCACTTCAGCTAGTAACAGAATGTTCAAATTGAGGTATTCTGGTTTGATGTGTATTGGACCGTGCATCATCTTGACAACTGAAGAATAAAATCCAACTACATGCCACTTATTACTTTATTATGCTTATGTTAGGCTCAACATAATTCGGGCACCATTATGCCCATCATCGGGAGCTCACGACGATAGCGTTGGTTACCACATAGGCCGTCTGGTTCTCGAGTTGCTGCTGGTTGGAAGTTAAGTGCAGGAAGGATGGATCCATCCTTCCTGCACTTAACTTCCAACCAGCAGCAACTCGAGAACCAGACGGCCTATGTGGTAACCAACGCTATCGTCGTGAGCTCCCGATGATGGGCATAATGGTGCCCGAATTATGTTGAGCCTAACATAAGCATAATAAAGTAATAAGTGGCATGTAGTTGGATTTTATTCTTCAGTTGTCAAGATGATGCACGGTCCAATACACATCAAACCAGAATACCTCAATTTGAACATTCTGTTACTAGCTGAAGTGAAGTGACAGCGGAGCAAAATTGAACAAACAGCGATGTTCCCAAGTTTTAACAAATTTGTATCTATATACAGAAGGGTAAAATGGGATTAATAACTACTCCATTTCGACAGCAGTAATGAACTATTAAGTCTGAAAAATTCAGTGATCAGGGAGCAAATTTATGATTTCAAAAGTATACTAATCTCCGACCACCAAAATGGTTTAGATACCCCACACATTACCCCTGCCTATGCAAAACGGGGGAAAGAGGTACCGTCTATTTTGGAAAATAAAGCACGAAATATTTGTGTCTTGCAAATACGGATATGCAGAATATTGGACGGGGAGTGCTCACAATTACTATGTACTACCTCAGACAGAGTTTAAAATTTCACTTTAATCATTGAAATCTTGCAAGCCAATGCTCGAACCAATCAGAACGTCATTATTTCCCGTGTATTTCTGCTATTACAAGAGAAATGTTTCAAAATAAACATTGCAAGAAATATACAAGTTTCTATTCATTGTGTCGTGAATATTGCTAAAAGTACAGTGCTAAAAGAAAAAAGAAGAAAGGCACGCGACATCAAGTGACATTTAAATTAAAATGTTACAGAAAAAAATAAGTCCTGGCTGTTGCTTCTGTGTATTCTGTTCCCACACTATTATAGAACCGACCGCTCGTCTCTCAGTATTTATGTTATTACATGCCCATTAGAATCTGCATGTAATAGCGTGTACATGTCCTAAGAATGGCATATAGGCACCAACTACGAGTTATATTTATAAACGGGTTCAGCCCAATGAATCAAATGCAGACGGATGATAATTAGTTCTTGTATGGCGCAGGAACAAAAGTGCCCACGCGGTTGATTCAAGAACTCACGTTTCCTCTATTAGAAGTGTGGAGTAGTAAAGGCGGTACTAAAGAGTAACTTCAACAACTTGTCGAATAAAGTCATAACATTATGTTTAAAAGAAACAATGACAGAGCAGAACGCCACAGTTTCATCTTTGTAACTCTGGCTCCTTCCTCGACTGCAGCTACATTTGCTCGTCACCCACCGAAACTCTCTCCGAGATGCATCACAGCGCTGTCCTTCGAGTTCCTTCTCCGTCTTCCATATGGCTGTCATCAAGCACAACAAAATTAAAATTGCTTTTCAGTTGTTCGTGATCTGTTACTTTTACATGGACTTTTAATTACTGCCTTTAATTTCAGATAAAGATAAAGCAGTCCCGTTACAGGCCCACGGTGCCCAGAGGGTTCCAGGAAGTTAAGGTTCCTAGATTTCATGACAACGGCACAGGATAGTGGTAAGGTGGTCAGCCTTATGCACCGGCCGCCTTTACCCCCAGGAAATGCTCCTGGTACTCATTTCTTTTAGAGGCTGAGTCGACCCAAGGGCCATAGTGCGATCGGAAGGATTTTATGACTCCAGCTGGGATCGAAACAGCGACCTTCTGATTTGTAGCACAGCACCTTAATCACTCTGCTAACGTGGTTCCCCTTTAATTTCAGATATCGGTCTTAAAATCAATAACGGATGATCAACTAATGAATGCAGTACAAAGCAACATTAGGTTAGGTTAGGCTTATTTTAGACCAGTAAAATTTTCGAAATGATTGATCCCAGGCTTCAGCCGCGAAGTACATGAAAACTGCACTGTTCAGGGTTACAACAAAGCGAGTAATGATAATTTCATACCGACGTTTCGGGACAGCCTCTCGGTTCCATTTTCAGAGGTCAATAATCCAAAAGCAATGTATTCTTGATCCCAGAAGGTGGGAACATAAGTAGTCCCGAAACATCGGTGAGAAATTATCACTACTCGCTGCGTTATAACCCAGAACAGCGTAGTTCTCTTTCGTAATATTTATTAAAAATCGTTTTCCTTCCACCATTACGTATTTCAGAAAATGCAATAACTATGTTTTAAGAATAAGCAACTTCACATGCTCGAGATGCAGTCTGACATTCTGAGCCATCTATAGTGGACGGCCTGGAAACACAAGTAGTCCACCAATTATTAATTTCTTGGCTATAATTTATTCATCCCGTTTTTAAATATTAAACGGCTTATCCCTGGTTCAACTCTGCAGATGTTAATCTCATTGACTTACTCAACTGGATTTGTTGTAAAACACGTTTCTTAGCAGACTGGAATTATGGTGTGAAAATTCGCAAGGTTGCTCTAACTGGATCCATTATGGTTTATTTACTGTTGGAAGCTGACACTGGCCGCTTGGGCTGTTTCTGCTGAACATAAGAACTGCAGACTAGTATATACAAGTTTAGCAACGGCTAGTACTAGACAGGAAGTGTGCACATTGTTACTTGTAGGTTTGAAAGGTCTAAAGTCATAAGTTTAAGGTATTGAGACAAAAAGTAATTTAATATTTCCGAGTATCAACTCCCCATCAGCGACCAAATTTACTCTGAATATCTGCTAGATAAAAGTAGGTGTCTGTGTGAGTGTGGCGGCCACAGGTATTCAGAATAGAACAAAAGGAGCTTAAACCTTGACCCCAGTTTGAAGGTGAATACGAGAAACATCGTAACAAATAAAATAAAAATATATCAAGTCAAAGGAATCGAGGTTGGGCAAGGGGTTTTTATTTTACGGCATACTTACTTACCTACTTACTCCATGGTGCAGAGTCCTTCTCGAGAAGCTAACTGGTTTGCAGCTAGTCAAGAAATCCCCCGCATTTCACGGAACCCGAAGGTTCATTGCCGCATTCACAAGCGTCCGCCACCTGTCTCTATCCTGGGCCAGCCCAATCCAGTCCATATACCCACATCCCACTTCCTGGAGATCCATCCTAATATTATCCACCGATCTACGCCTAGGTCTCCCCAGTGGTCTCTTTCCCTCCGGTTTCACCACCGAGACCCTGTACACCTGCCTCTCCTCACCCATACGTTATTTTATGGCATAATGAGTGAAAATAAATTGAAGTAAAATAGGTCAAAATGGACTTTATTCCAAATATTTCGCTCCAGCAGTTACAATAAGCACCTTGAAAGGAAATAAAACTGTCCATGAGAGGCTTAAGCTACAAGAAAAAACAACAAACACACCACAGCATTCTTTCAATTTGAATGTTATTTGAATTTTTTTGCCCTTCCAAATTTGTTTGGTATTAAAATGCGACGAAATAAAAAACAAAGACTGCAAGAGAGAAAAAACTCAGAAAATGATTATTTTAATTTGTAACTTTTGAGACAGTCTCTATTGGCCAACAAATCTTTTATGTTTTACCATCTTTTCCTGAGTTCAGTTCAAATTTACTATTCTACCGATACCTTCAATCAGAATTGGTGGTAGTTAAAAATAGGAACAAAGGATGCCAGCGAAAATAAGAAGTGTTAAGAACCCAAAATTCATTCGGCATTCAAGTGTCGAACTTTGCCGAATATAGTTACATATGTGAATAATCAAAGAAATGGCAAGACCAAATGTTCCTCAGTGGCTACAAAGAATAATAACGCATCAGTATCATGGTTATCTAGGTAAGCTCTAGGTAGAGATGGAGACCGATATATTCTCCCTTTCGGAAATTTTAGCGAGATTTATGCTAGTCATTTTATAAAGCCTTCTCATCACAGCCAAGATACAAATCATATACGTAGGGCTCCTTTTAACTCGTCAGTTCAAAGGCACATGTAAATTCCTTTAATCAAACATTCCCGAAAATTTGTAGATACTTAAGACTCTTCTGAAATTATATTTCGGGTGTTTTCGTATTTATTTCCGTATCTTCTAGGTTAGCAAAATCGAGATTCGAAATATATTGGCGTCATACGCCTTCCAAAAGTAAATTCGAATGTCCTTCGTACAGATTTTGGAGTTAGATATTTCGAGAAATTTACGTACGAATTTTAAAAACTGGACAAACACTAACTTACATATCTCTAGTCATTAGTTCTCTTCTTAGGCATAGCAACATCTATCACATCACAAACCTGTTCAGAGTTTCAAGATTTTTGCATACTGCGAAGTGACATTACGTGTGGTGAAGCTATTCTCTGGTGAAATAAAAAATTTGCTTTGTCATTTTAATTTCACGCCAGTATTAAAATTCAGGTTAAGTAGTTTATAGTGAAAGCCACATTCTTAATTTCCTTTGCCATTACAAAGACGTCGTAAACTTTCTGCATGCAATATCTGCAGAAATATCTATGATTACTGTTCCCAAGTTGAGATATGCTGCGTGCCTAATTAACTCCAAATATTAAATCCTAATCAAAACATCCAGAGAAGCTTTCCAGAAAGAAATATAGCGGCTGTAATATAAAGGGACTGTACGGGCTCTAGGTGCAGGAAGCTTTAACGCGTAATAATGCAGGTGTATATAGTCACATGCTTTTCACTCTGAAGGTGAAACAAACAGAACTTCATATCCAGCATTCAAAACCGCAGTTGAACATCGAGTTTCCTGAAACAGCGCGCGAAATTCGTTCTTTTTTTTTTTTTTGTATGAGGACTGAAGTCTTCTGGGATGTTGTACTGGACAGTGGGCGAGTGATTTATGACGTTTCGAAGATACATAAAGCAGTCCAAAAATGGCATATCGTCGCATCCCAAAAAGCCCAGTTTTCAACAAGACCTTTAAGATAACATCAAGGCATGTCACGACAGTAGTTCCAAATAATATGTTATTAACAATAAGTCTATAAAATCAGACTATTGCTGTACGGACAAGATCACAGACAGCTCTAATTTGCGCCGTAATACGTTATGTTTCAAAACGCGTTGCAGTTAAATTGCTTAACATTCGTGTTTCTTGTTCAAAATGTCCCAGGTTCAAATCTCGGTATGCCGACAGGGTTTTCGTAGTTTACCTCTCAGGCTTTCTAGGCAAATATCATTACAGTACCACAAATTACGACATGAGCATTTCTTTTAAATTTATTTTATATTTATACTCATTAGTCATTTCCCCGGCGCTACCAGATTTTCTGAGTAGTAGTGGGTCTGGAACGGGGTCCACTCAGCCTCGTGAGGTCAATTGAGGAGCTACTTGAATGAAAAAAGTAACGGCTCCAGGTCTAGAAAACAGA